>JAEEGK010023393.1_pt1 | contig 12894 bp, 20 predicted proteins | sample 8958771 | NCBI WGS metagenome assembly JAEEGK01 (sample SAMN16246547, study PRJNA631951) | gut metagenome | biome: gut microbiome; feature: rumen; material: SC-attached | host: Bos | place: Iran: Karaj | collected 2018-10 | reverse complement strand
GCCCATCGTGTCGGTCATGCCGTAGGATGCCGGACCTGCTGCCATGTTGTCAGGGTGGAGGGTTCTGCCCGTTCCTTCGCCGATTCTACATCCATACAGAAAACCAAATCCTGTGTCATTGTTTTCAGTGAGGGGGCGCCGTCACGCAGTCGCATCGTTCTGCGAATCTCTTTTGAAATAACGACTCTGCCGAGATCGCCGATTCTGCGTACTATACCTGTTGCTTTCATGATATCCTGGTTTCGATTTTGATGAATTAGAAAGCATAGAGGTATTGTATGCCGATTGCGGAAGAATATGCAGGTGGGAAGATATTCCTTCAGGCAAGTCCGCACCGAACGATCATATTTCGTACATCAGCCGGAATCATATATTCTGAATATCCCTCTGAAACTGCTCCGGAAATGTGCTCGCACCCTGATTACAGCCCCAATCCGTATCCCGCCCCGATGCCGACCATAGCAGAAAGCAGAATGATCTTGATCGGGTGCACTTTTTTGAATGCAAGCACAGCAGTCACGGCAAATAATCCAAGAAAAACCCAGAAGCTCGCAGAGGAAAAAGACGATACACTGATACCCGACGGAAAGGACACCGTCCTTGCAACCGACAGGAATGCCGCCGCAATCAGACCGACCACCGCCGGCTTCAACCCCGACATGATGCCGCCGACTGCCTTGCTTTTCTTATACTTCTCAAAACACTTTGCGATGATAAGGATAATGACGAATGAGGGCAGAACGATGCCGAGTGTTGCGATGATTGCTCCGGGAATACCGCCGGTTCTCATTCCGACAAAAGTCGCCATGTTGACCGCAAGCGGTCCGGGGGTGCTTTCACTCAGCGCGACAAAATCGACAAGTTCCTCCTGCGTCAGCCAGCCGTGCCGTTCCGCTTCTGCCTGTATCATCGCGATCATAGCGTATCCGCCGCCGAAGGTAAATGCCCCGATCTTCAGAAAGGCAAGAAACAACTCAATCAGTGCCATTGCTCTGCTCCTTCCTGTGCAGTATTGACCACAGCAGACCGAACAATCCGCAGCCGATGATGACAAAGACGGCATCTATCTTCAGGAATGCAGTCAGGAGCAAAGATACGCCCATAATGCAATACGAAACGGCATTCTTCTTCACCGATTTAAACATCATCCACAGTGCTTTCAGTATCAGAGCAAGTACGGCTGCACGGATGCCCATAAACGCATACTGCACTGCTTTGATGCTCTGAAACTGCGTCAGTACCAGAGAAATTAGCGATATGATAAGAAACGACGGCAGGATAACACCAAGCGTTGCCATACAAGCCCCGGAAAATCCCGATGTCTGAAAGCCTACAAATGTTGCGGCATTGATCGCGATCGGTCCGGGCGTTGACTCGGAGATCGCCACAATATCGGAAATGTCCTTTTCGTTCAGCCATTTTTTGTTTTCGCATACTTCCTTCTGTATCAGCGGTATCATCGCATAACCGCCGCCGAAGGTAAAAGCCCCGATCTTCATAAAGGTCAGGAACAGATTAAGATTCTTATTCACGGTATCACCTCTACAGAGAAATTATACCAAATGAAGCCATATCCGTCAATATCTGAAAGCACAGGAATATACTTGACATAAGTCGATAAATATGTTATACTTGACATAAGTCAGAAAGGAGATGCGAATATGCCAAGACCGCAGAAATCCCGACGTATCTGCTGTTATCCCGATTACTGGAGCTTTGCGCCCGATCAGGATACAGCAAACGATACGGTCGTTATGACGCTTGACGAGTTTGAAACGATACGTCTGATCGATTATCAGTCAAAGACGCAGGAACAATGCGCGCAGGAGATGAACGTGGCGAGAACGACTGTCACGGCGATATACGACGCCGCAAGGAAAAAGCTCGCGCAGGCGCTGGTCGAGGGCAGACGCATCGTCATTTCCGGCGGAAGCTATACGCTTGATAACACGGTCTCAGAGGAGATCACTAGGAAAGGGAGCAAGATCATGAGAATCGCAGTCACCTTTGAAAACGGACAGATCTTTCAGCATTTCGGCAGAACCGAGCAGTTTAAGCTCTATGATGTCGCTGACGGCAAGATCATCAGGGAGCAGATTGTCGGTACGAACGGTGCAGGACACGGCGCGCTTGCAGGATTTTTGAAAAATGCAGAAGTAGATGTGCTGATCTGCGGCGGCATCGGCGGCGGTGCGCAAATGGCAATGCAGGAGGCGGGCATCACGCTTTACAGCGGTAATTCCGGTAGTGCAGATGATGCGGTTGCGGCATATCTTGCGCAGACACTGGTGCAGAATGCGAATCCGACCTGCGATCATCACGGTCATGAACACGGCGAAGGTCACGCCTGCGGGAATCACGGCTGCGGGAATCACGGATGAAATACGATCATTCTGAGAAAGCGGTTCAGCTCTTTGCGGAGGGATTGAACTGCGCACAAGCGATTTTCACCGCCTTTGCCGATGTGACCGGCATGGACGAGGAGCTCGCCAAACGGCTTTCATCCTCATTCGGCGGCGGAATGGGACGGATGCGCGAGGTCTGCGGCACCTGTTCCGGTATGTTTATGGTTGCTGGAATCCTCTACGGACAGGGCATTGAATCCGATGACAAGCTGAAAGCGGCGCATTATCAGCGTATCCAGTATCTTGCAGAAGAATTCCGCAAAGCGCATGAAACGATCATCTGCCGAGACTTGCTGAAAAGTCTGACGGTCACAAGCACACCCACTCCCGAAAAACGTACCGAGCAATACTACAAAGTCAGACCCTGCGCGAAATTCGTCAGAACAGCCGCCGAAATTCTGGACAGATATCTTGAAGAAAATCCGACTGCGAGGTAAGCGCCGATGAAGATCATCACACTGGTGGAAAACTCCTGCGAACATGAAAACTGTATTGCAGAGCACGGTCTTTCGCTGTATATTGAGACAGAACAGCACAAACTCCTGCTTGACACGGGACAGACCGATGCGGTTGTGAAAAACGCGGAAGTGCTCAGCATTGATCTGGCCGCGGTCGATACAGTGATTCTCAGCCACGGTCACTACGACCATTCCGGCGGTATCCTGCCGTTTTCGCAGATCAACCGCACCGCACAGATCATGATGCAGAGAAAAGCCACTGAACCGCATTTCAACGGCGAACGCTATATCGGCATCGACAAGACGATCCTCGACCTGCCGAATGTGCGGCTGATTGACGGCGATTTACAGCTTGAAGATGAGCTGTTCCTGTTCAGCGGTATCACAGGCAGACGGTGCTATCCGCAGGGCAACCGCAAGCTCTCGCGTATGGAAAACGGTGTTCAAGTCCCCGACGATTTTGCACACGAGCAGTGCCTTGTCATCACCGAGAACGGAAAGCGCTGGCTGCTGTCCGGTTGTGCGCATAACGGCATTCTCAATATCCTTGACCGATACAAAGAGATATTCGGAAATGAGCCGGATTATGTCATTACCGGATTCCATATGATGAAAAAGGACGGCGAGCATACCGAAGCAGAAAAAGCCGTTATCGTACAGACCGCGCAGGAGCTGTCGCAGATGAACACCGTCTTTTACAGCGGACACTGTACCGGAATCCCCGCCTTTGAAATGATGAAAGAGATCATGGGAGATCAGCTGATCGCACTGCACAGCGGCGAAGTCATAAGATGATAAAATCTGTCTGATTGGACACCTGAAACACACCGCCGCCTGCGTCAAAACAGGCGGCGGTTTTCGATTGATTCATTTGCAGATGTACCGTTCCTTCACAAATTTCAGAAAACATATTGACATTTCTCGATATATGTGCTATAATATAGATAATCTTCGATGTGAGGTGAGGTCATGGCGCTTTCAAACAAGCAGATCACTGTGATATTCAAAGCCCTGTGCGATGAAAACCGTGTGCAGATATTCCGGCTTCTGCAACACGGCGAGCGGTGTGCCTGTCATCTTCTGGATGAGATGCACCTCAGCCAGCCGACACTTTCCCACCACATGAAGGTACTCTGTGACAGCGGTCTGGTGGTCGGCAGAAAAGAGGGCAAGTGGATGCACTACTCGATTTCGGCAGAGGGCGCAAAAGTTGCTGTGGACTGCCTGAAAGAGATCACGGCAGTCAGCGAAAATGGCAGTCAATGCTGTAATAATCAATAAGCCGTATTTCGATACGGCTTATCAAAGCATCGTCAAATAGACATATCTAAATACAACAATCGGAGGAATTGGAAATGGATAACGTATCAAAGGCAGTACAGTATTATGAAAAAGGCTATATGTGCTCGCAGGCAGTATTTGCCGCATTTGCGGAACAGTTCGGCATCACCGAAAAGCAGGCATTGCAGATCGGCGCCTGCTTCGGCGGCGGAATGAACAAGGGCGAGGTCTGCGGCGCGTGCACCGGTGCGCTGATGGTGCTCGGCATGAGATACGGTCAGTTTGACATTCTCGATACCGAAAGCCGTGTGGCAGAACACGCAAAAACCGTGCAGTTTCTCAATGAATTTGCAAAGCGAAAGGGTTCGTATGTCTGCCGCGATCTCCTCGGCTGCGATCTCCGGACAGAGGAAGGAAAAAACTATGCGAGATCAAACGGTCTGTTCGGTACGCTGTGTCCCGAAATGGTGAAAACAGCGGCGGAGATTCTTGCGGAAATGCTCGGAGGTGAAAAATAGGCGTGTGGAACTTTATTCAGGATGAAATTCTCGGCATGAAATGGCTGAACAGGATGATCGGTTCTCTGCTGAATACCTGCGGTCTTGATACCGAAAGCAAGCTCGGCGGCAGTCTGCAATTCCTTCTCTATGACACCATAAAAATCATGCTGCTGCTCGGCTTTCTGATCTTTGTGATCACCTATATCCAGAGCTATTTCCCGCCGGAACGGACAAAGAGGATTCTCGGCAGATTTCACGGTATCGGTGCGAACTGCATCGCCGCCTTGCTCGGCACGGTGACGCCGTTCTGCTCCTGCTCCTCGATCCCGCTGTATATGGGCTTTACCGGCGCAGGACTTCCGCTCGGCGTGACGTTCTCGTTTCTGATCTCATCGCCGATGGTGGACCTCTGCTCGCTGGTTCTGCTGATGAGCATTTTCGGCTGGAAGGTCGCTGTGATCTATGTGATTGTCGGGCTTGTGATTGCAGTTGCAGGCGGTACGCTGATTGAAAAACTGCATCTGGAAGATCAGGTCGAGGACTTTATCCGGAATGGCAGGCGCATGGACACGCCGCAGAATGAGCTGACAAAACGTGACCGTCTGAAATATGCGTGGGAGCAGGTCGCTGGAACGGCAAAAAAGGTTCTGCCCTATGTGATCGCCGGTGTGGGCATCGGTGCTGTCATTCACAACTGGATACCACAAGAATGGATCGTCAGGGTGCTCGGAACGGGCAATCCGTTCGGTGTGGTTCTCGCTGCAATCTGCGGTATTCCGATGTATGCCGACATCTTCGGCTGTATTCCGATTGCAGAAGCGCTGGTTGCAAAGGGAGCAAAGCTCGGTGTGGTTCTCGCGTTTCTGATGGGCGTGATCACATTATCGCTGCCGTCGATGATCATGCTGAAAAAAGCAATCAAGTCCAAGCTCCTCGGCATTTTCATTGCGATCTGTACGGTCGGAATCATTCTTGTGGGATATTTCTTTAATCTCATTCAGAATTACATTATTTAGGAGGACACAATCATGTTTTTGTTTGGAAAGAAAAAAGAAGAGAAGAAAGCGGAATCTACGTCCCCAAAAATAAAGATTACGGGCATCCGCAGCATCAAGGTTCTCGGTTCCGGCTGCAAGGCCTGTCACCAGCTCTATGACAACACGGTCAAGGCTGTGGAGGGGACGGGTATCAAGGTCGAGTATATCACCGATTTGCAGAAGATCATGGAGTACGGTGCGATGTCGATGCCTGCGCTTGTGATCAATGAAAAGCTCGTTTCATCGGGCAAGGTACTGAAGCCGGCGGATATTTTGAAGCTCTTAAACGGCGCATCTGAAACGTGAATCCGGCATTATAAATGAAAAGATACAGCAAGGCATCTCATGCAGGTGCCTTGCTGTTTTGATATGTACGGTGCTTTAATCTTATACGCTCATTATACCAGATTTGGAAATATCCGTCAATGCAAATCCCTTGTTTTTGTACTTGACATAAGTCGGTAAATATGTTATAATTGACATACGTCAGAAATGGGATGCGAATATGCCCAGACCGCAGAAATTGCGCCGAATCTGCTGTTATCCCGATTACTGGAGTTTTGCGCCGGATCTGGATGCGGCAAACGATATGGTTATTCTATCGCTTGACGAGTTTGAAACGATACGACAGATCGACTATTGTGCGAAAACGCAGGAACAATGTGCAAAGGAGATGGATGTGGCGAGAACGACTGTCACGGCGATTTATGAATCGGCAAGACGAAAAATCGCAGCAGCTCTGGTCGAAGGCAGACGCATCGTCATCTCCGGCGGAAACTATACCCTTGATCATACGGTCTCTGAGGAGATCACACGGAAAGGAAGCACGATTATGAGAATCGCAGTCACCTATGAAAACGGACAGATATTTCAGCATTTCGGCAGAACGGAACAGTTTAAGCTCTATGATGTTGCGGACGGAAAGATTATCAAAGAGCAGATCGTCGGCACCAACGGCGCCGGACACGGCGCGCTTGCAGGATTTCTGAAAACTGCGCAGGCGGATGTGCTGATCTGCGGCGGCATCGGCGGCGGCGCGCAAATGGCAATGCAGGAGGCGGGAATTACACTTTATGGCGGAAGTTCCGGCAGTGCAGATGAAGTGGTTGCATCATTCCTTGCGCAGGCGCTTGTTCAGAATGCAAATCCGACATGTGACCATCACCATGATCACGGCGAAGGTCACGCCTGCGGAGAGCACGGCTGCGGGAAACACTGATGATAATTGTAACGCTGGTAGAAAACACCTGCGGACATGAAAGCTGTATCGCAGAGCACGGACTGAGCGTCTATATCGAAACGGAGTGGCACAAGCTTTTGCTTGATACCGGACAGACGGATGCGGTCGTAAAGAATGCGGAAGAGCTCGGCATTGATCTGACCGCGGTTGATACGGTGATTCTCAGTCACGGTCACTATGACCATTCCGGCGGAATTCTGATATTGCCGTGCATGAAGTCCAGCGCACCGAACGGCAGCAGCCCGAGCAGAAATGACGGCATCAGAAGCATCGCAAGATTCTGATAGACATTGCAGCGCCGCATCCATTCCACAAAGCAGTCAGCGCCTTCTTTTGCCACAATGACAAATTTGTCGTATGAGGTTTTCGCCTTGCCGAACGCCTTGATGACCTCGATGCCGTTGATATACTCGACGGCGGTATCATTGAGTGCTTTGGTTTTGACAACGGTATTCTCATAACTTGCCTGTCCGCCGCGCATCATCAAAGCAAAGAAGAATGCGCCGACCGGAACGCAGATCAGGGAAAGCAAAGTGAGCTTAACACTGATCGTCATCATGCAGACGATCAGCACGACCGGCACGAGCGCGCCGGAAAGCACCTCGGGAATGATGTGCGCAAGTGTCGTTTCAATGGAATCCACGCGCTCGCAGATGATATTCTTGTAGGTACCGCTCGATTGCGACAGCACCGAGCCGAGCGGGATCTTCGACAGCTTGACCGTCAGACTGCGGCGGATATTTGCGAGCACCGCAAAGGTCGCAGCGTGTGAAAGTGATGTCGAAACCGAATGGCAGATTCGGCACAGTACCCAGAACAATGCCATCATCAGACAGCTTTTTCCGTAGACCCGCATATCTGTTTCCCCGTTCAGCAGCCGTTTTACAATGTCCGCCAGATACATATACGGTACGATTCCGCACAGCACCTTTGCAGTGGCGAGCAGAATGCTGAGGATGTAATTCAGCTTTTTCTGCCCTGCAAACCCGACGACCCAACTGAGTGTCGATCGCTTTTTCTGTCTTGTTTCCATATCGTTCCTCCTTAGATAGTTAGATGCAGCCAACTTATGTGCAAAAGATATTCGGCATCAGATGCCGAATAGTCTTTTCCAGCCTGCCGAGAAAAACGCATCAATCGTGTCTGCATAATGCATCGCTTCCGCTTCTGAAAAGTTGTGTATGACCGCTTCAAACACCGCGGTTACATTGACAGTCACCAGCAAATGCAGTTCTTTTTCTGAAACGGGATTGATATTTGTTCCCAGTTCTTTGCACCGGTCAATGAACATCTGCGTTGTCTTTTCTTCCATGACAGCGACATCATGGACGAAAGAATCATATCTCGTGCCGTGCGAACGGCAGACGATCAGCTTGAACACATTGAAATGCGCATAGATAAACTGCATGAAGATTTTTGCATCACCGCCGTAATCCTTCCAGATCTCATTGATTCCAACCTTTGGCAGCTGCGCAAAAGCTGTGTTCTGCATCTCTTCATAGGTTTGCCGGAATTCTGTTACAGTCGGTTCCACAAGAGCGGAAAACATATCCTCTTTGTCTTTAAAATGCCGGTACAGTGCAGCAGCCGTAATGCCGACTGCACCGGCGATCCTGCGCATGGAAGCTTTTTCGTATCCATATTCCAGAAACTCCTGAAATGCAGCATCTACGATGTTTTGCGTGATATCTGTTTTTGCCGTAACGATCACCTTCTTTCTGTAAACAGTGTTCACTTCCGGAATTATTATACAACAGGCCGTTCTAATTGTCAAGTAGAGTTAACGCCGTTTACATCTTCGCTTTTTGTGTATTATCGCCAATCTTGCACATACTCGCTTGACATAGCAGTTAGCCTATGCTAAAATAGATGCCGGATAATCAATAAATACGGATTGTTCAGTTTTCAGGAAGAGAGTCGGGACTATGTTTCAAAAGATCAAGCCCTATATGGGCAGCTACATCAAGTATACCTATGCGGCACTGGCGGTCATGTATGCAGGACTGATCGCCTCCGCAGTGCCGTTTTTCATCGTGTACCGCATCATAAAACCGCTGATGGGCGGCGAAACACTTTCCGCAGGCTATTATGCAGTGCATATAGCTGTTTTTTTGCATGCGAGTTAGTCTATGCTATCCTATATGTGCTTGGGCTGAAATACTCACACATTTCCGCATACAACACGCTGAAAAACATCCGTGTCTCCTTGCAGAAAAAGCTGGAGCGCCAGCCGCTCGGCACGATACAGGATATGGGTAACGGCAGAATCAAAAAGCTCTTTACGGATGATATTGACCAGGTGGAGCTGCTGCTTTCCCACGCGATCCCGGAGGGAATCTCAAACCTTGCAATGGCGCTGATTGCAATTATATGTATGTTCTTTGCTGACTGGAAGCAGGCACTGCTGTCGCTCTGCTCTCTGCCGCTCGGGCTGTTTGCAATGGGCATGATGTTCCGCACCGGTATGCAGCGCATGAATGGCAAGCAAGTGATCGGTGCTTTTTAAGGAGGCGAGACGGCTGTTCATACAAATGATATGCTTCCTGACAAGCTTCGCGTGAATTGTCTCTTGTAATAATGCTTATTTATTCGCCTAAATATTCTTCCAGTGTAACGCCCGCCGCATAGATTTCGGCGGCAGCTTTTTCGCCGACATAGCGGTAATGCCACGGCTCATAGGAAATACCGGTGATTTTCTCCTTGCCCTGCGGATACCGCAGGATAAAGCCGTATTCCTGTGCATGGGCGGCAAGCCAATTATAGCACGGCCAGCTGTTTCCGTCTGTCGAATTGATATCCACCGCAAGCCCCAGCTGATGCTCACTTGTTCCGGGCTCTGCGACATACTGCAGTGCAAGGCTGCGTGCCTTCTCCTTTGAATATCCTTGATTTACATATGTCCGAATGCGCGTATCGAGAATATCCTGCTGCATCTCATTGGTGCGGAAGCCCTCACGGACAAAGGGAGAAAGCCCCTTTGCCCGCATGGCATCGAACAGCGCCTGCAGTGCGGGATACATCCGCGCATCGACGGTGTTGCCGTTTGAGAGCGTAACAAGCTCCGGCGGCGTCAGCACGGAAAGCGGATGACTGTCGTTCACCAGCACGAGCATCCACGCATCGTCCTCAGACAGGGGAGCAGCGGTTCCGGCTGCGGTCGTTCCGGCGGATGCCGTGCTGATTCCGGTTGCTGAACCGGATTCAGATACAGAGGTGCTGCTTGCAGGCGCGGCGGTGTTTTCTATTTTTTCTTTTGTTGTTGTTGATTCAGATGCGGCAGTCGCTTCGGATGTGATTGTCGTTTCGGACGTCGTGGTGCTTTCGGGTAACGCGGTGGTATTGGACACGCTTGCTGCGGCGGATGCGGTCGTTTCCGTACCGGTAACGGATTCATCTGTCGCAGCGGTGACAGCCGTTGTCGTGATCGCAGATGCGGATTGTATTGTTTGGTCCGATTTCCCGGAAGATTCGACCGGCTGAAATATGCCGCATGCGCAGAGCAAAGTGACCGCTGCAGGCAGCAGCATCAAAAGGGCTTTACGGTGCATGAAGGTTTCCTCCGTATTCTAGCTGACAGTATTCCGGATTGACACCGATAACCGAAACAAACTGCCGGACAGCTCAGTCATCCTCCCAGGAACGCTGGTACCTCTGATAGAAGTCTATGAGGTCTAAGAGCCGTTTTCTCAGAATTGCGACTGTTTCGTAAAAATCGGTCAGGCTTTCACCGTTTTTGCGAACCCAGCCGGACAGCGACTGTCCGCACAGATCGGGCTTCAGGCAGAGAAGCGCGCCGGATGCCATCTCGCAGAGCTTTGAAACATTATGGATCATATAGCCGAAAATGAATTTTCTTTTGTGAAGCTCCACTTTCAGCCACCGAACGGTGATGAACCATTCTTTTTCACAGCCGTATTTTTTCTGTTCGTATTTTACATTTTTGCTGAGTGCCGCATCAATCAGGCTGCTGTAAAGCCAGACACGGTCCACAAGCTCCTCGCTGTGCTTCTGCGTATCTGTCAGGTATTCCGGCGTGCAGCATGTCGCAAGCGAATTCTCCATTTTGGTAACAAGTGTTTTTGCTCTCACATCCGTGAGCAGTTCATTCCGAATGATTTCCATGATTCCGGGAATCTGATAAAGTGTCATTGCATCCTCCTGATTATTTCCTCATAAAGCGATCAAGAACCGCGTCCTTCTGATCTGCTTTAACGCCGCAGAACGGTTTTGACCCCAAGTATCACTGAACCCAGCAGGCAAAGTACCCCGAATGCGATGAGAAGCATCGACATGCCCTTTGTTGCGCCGGAAACATATTCCGGCTTCTGAGGATCGTAATAAACCTGAATCTGATCGCCCTTTTGCAAGCTGCTCTTTGCATTCTGCAATTCTTCCTCGTACTGCTTTCCGTCCACCGTATAGGATACACGGATCGTGACCTGCTCGGTGTCACTGCCGTCTCCGTTCGGGACCCACTCGCGTTCCACATTGGTCACGGTCGCAGCCGTCTGCGGGAATGAAGCAATCTCCTTCAAGCCGGAGATCCCGAGCACAAGAAACAGGATACCGCCTGCGATCAGGACAATGACTGCAAATATTTTCTTTGGCATTGTTATGCCCTCCTATCAAGATTCAAGGCAGCCCGTGTACCGTGCAGACAGCGCGGCACACGGTCAGATATGAATTTGCTGCAAAAATGCTTATTCGGATGCCGTTTTCTTCCGGGATGCCTTCACGGCAAACGCGCCTGCAATCAGCATGAATACCGCGCCGCCCATCATGAACAGCGTGCCGGGATCATTGTTTCCGGTCTGCGGCAGATTCACTTCATCCTCGGCGGAATCCGTGCCGATGCCGGTTGCCGTGTCGATCACATACTGATCGACCGTTTTGCCGGTTTCGTCCGTCAGCCGGATCGTCATTTTGCCGTCTTCCTTTTCGGTCACGGATGCGGTCACCTCTGTGCCGTACTGATCCGCATAATCCTTTTCCGCCCATGCAAGCAGTGTCGCATCGTCCGCGATCTGCCCCTCCTCGGAATAGACCGGCAGCTCCAGCACGGCAGTTCCGGTATAATCGCCCTTGCCGCTGACATGGCAGATATACGAATCGCCCTGCTTTTCGATTGCCTGCATGTCAAAATCTGAATCGGTCAGCACGGTCTGACGTGCAGGCATGGAATCGTCCGTATACGGATTGCCGTCCGCATCATAATAGATCAGACCGGAATAGTCGATATACGGGCAGAGCTTCTGTCCCTGCATGATGCTGACAGCGGTTTCATCAAGCTTACCCTCCAGCACGGGGAGCTTGTATGCCAGCTTGCCGATGAAATCGGCCTTTTCCGGCTCCTGCACCGCGCCGTTTTCGGTCAGATGCAGTGTGCAGTCAAGCGCATAGCCGTCAAGGAAATCACCCGTGAGATTCGGAATATAGAATGCAAAGTATTCGCCGACCGTGACTGTTTCCGCCGTGTATGCCGATGCCTGAATGAAATCGGTGCTGTAGACATACGAGAGCGTCAGTGCGCCCGCTGCGATGCCGCCCTCTGCTGCAAGCTGTCCGCCGAGAATTGCGACTTCTGTTTTCGCGTTCAGGGCATTGTCAGCATCGGAGCTGAGCCGCACGATGCCGCCGGACTGCTGATAGCTGTCAACCGAAACGGATTCCGCCGCAAGCGTGCCGTATTCTTCCGACTGCCCGTAGATATTGAGCGCATAATCACCGGTGACTGCGCCGTTCACGGTCAGTGTGCAGCCGTCCGCAAGAATCAGATTCACATTGCCGTCCAGCGTCAGATCGCCTTCAATCGTCACATCCTGATTGACCGCATACCAGCCGGACGAAAGCGCGGTTTCCGTGCCGTTCAGCAGGGTGGCTCTTGCCGTTTTCCGCTCAAAGCTTGCCGCATCATAATAGCTGATTGTCAGCATTCCGGCGTTCAGCTCAGTATAATAGCTGTCCATTTCCTGC
>JAEEGK010023390.1_pt1 | contig 12894 bp, 9 predicted proteins | sample 8958771 | NCBI WGS metagenome assembly JAEEGK01 (sample SAMN16246547, study PRJNA631951) | gut metagenome | biome: gut microbiome; feature: rumen; material: SC-attached | host: Bos | place: Iran: Karaj | collected 2018-10 | reverse complement strand
GAGAACTTTACATTCTTAAACTCAATATCATATCCGCTATTGGTAAGTTCCTCCGTTCCTGTCTGCTCATAATGTGAAAAGATTTCATCCATTCGCTCGCACTGTGTATCTGTCGCAATAAGCGCCGAGAAATTCTGAAGTGCGATCTGAAGAGGTTCATACATCCTTGATACTACAAGTAAGTACATGAAAAATGTCACAACATCAATTTCATTTTTGATAAGAAGTGCCGATCCCGTTACGGCAACTGTACCGATTCCCAATTTAAGGATCATCTGCGCGCTGCAGACAAATGCTGCATTTAAGAACTCCGAGAAAATATTGTGAGACTCAACATCTTTTATCTTCTTCGTAAGTCCTACCATATATGAATCCTGCGCATTGTATGCCTTAAGATCTCGCACAGTCTCAAGTGCCTCCTGAATTCCGTCAAGACATGTTACTTTGTATCTGCTTCCTCTTCGGTTTACAGCATGCATAACACTTCTTGATGTAAAGACTATGATGAAAGCTACGGGAAGCACCCATACTGCCGCAACAGCCATTCTCGCATCGAAAAAGAATAGGCTGACAACCACGATTGTAGTTGAAATAAATGCTCCCACAAGTTCAGGCAGCCAGTGCGACGAAGCAGTCTCGATCATAGCACAGTCGGCCATGATTGTATTTGTAAGATCGGCAAGATCTTTTTTACCAAAAAACGAAAGTGGAATCTTTCTAAGTTTCTCTGCAAGCGAACGCCTTCTTACACCACTCTCCACGTAGGTTGAAAAGAAAGTCGCATTATACTGCAGATACTCCGTAAAAGCGATAAGGAAAAGGCAAATAAGACCGCCTACCACAAACAGTATTACATGTTCCTTGGGAATACTGCCTGAAAGCAGATCCCCTGCCATTGTAAAAAGAATACCAACAGGCATCATCTGTGCAAGATTTGCTAAAGTGCACGCTCCGAAAGCTTTCACCATATCTTTGGTACCCTGCTCCGAAAGCGCATATTTATGTTGCATTTTTTCCATTATACTCATGCGCCCTTACCTACCTTCCAATTAACAGATTTCTGATACTCGTTCCACATATGGCTGTAGATACCGTTCTTTTTAAGAAGCTCATCATGTTTACCCGACTCTGCCACTTTTCCGCCTGACAAAACGCATATCTTATCGGCATCAACAACTGTAGATAAGCGATGTGCGATCATTATTACGGTCTTGTCTTTTGACAGATTTGCAAACGCCTGCTGAACCATGATCTCATTGTCAGGGTCTGCAAAAGCTGTCGCTTCATCGAGAATCAGAATCGGCGCATTCTTAAGGAACGCTCTTGCAATAGAGATTCTCTGTGCCTCTCCTCCGGATACGTAAGTGCCCTTACTTCCAATCATCGTGTGTATGCCATTGGGAAGCTTTTCTATAATATCCCAGCACATTGCATCTTTAAGAGCCTTAATAACTTCCTCATCCGTAGCATCAGGTCTTCCCATTCTGACATTGTCTAAGATTGACATCTTAAGAAGCTTACTATCCTGAAAAACATATGAAACCTGCTTCATAAGCTCGTTGGTCGCAATATCTTTTACATCGACGCCACCAATCTTAATACTGCCCTCTTTAACATCCCAGAACCTTGCGATAAGTGAAGCGAGCGTGGTCTTACCGCCTCCCGAAGGTCCGACAAACGCAACATGCTCACCGGGCTTAATATCAAGTGTGATGCCGTCTATCGCATTCATCTTGTTTTCGTCATAAGTAAATTTGATATTGTCTATGCTGATTCCGCTATCTTTAGGCATCTTAGGATCTGCTGCCTCTCTAAGCGGTTCAACTTCCAAAAGAGAATACATCCTCTCAAGAGCATCTTTTACTATCATCTGACTCTCTCCCGCGTATGCCACTTTCATAAGTGTAACCGTGAGAATGGGCGTGATTATGATGTAGAAAAGAATGTTATACAAAAACGGATCCGTTACCGTATTTCTTGCAAAAATAAAACTGCATGCCACAAGCGCAGCAAATATCGCATTTGCCGCCGTTGTAAAGCCTATCATAGGCATCCTCATGCCGACAGTATAGGTAATAGTCCACTTTTCATATTTATCAATCGCATCTTTGAATCTTTTAAAAGAAAATACAGACTGACCGAAAGTCTTTACGACAGGTATACCTCTTACATATTCAACCGCCTCGGCAGACATCTCATCGAGGGCATTCTGATATTCCTTCATGTCGTTCTGCATCTTTTCACCCATCATACTGCCCATCATAAGAAAGGCCAGAACAGCAGGAATAAGACAGATAAGGCCTATCTTCCAGTCAAAAATAAGAAGCATAGCGATAAGACCAATAGGTGTTGCATAGCTTACCGCCTTGTCGGGAAGGCTGTGTGCCAGGAATGTCTCCGTAGCAGCACTTGAATCGGCAACTATCTTTCTTATCTTTCCACTTCCCTGTGATTCGATATATCCCATTGGAAGCTTCATTACATGCTCCATCATATTTGTTCTCATATTTGCCTGAACTCTAAATGCGGCAATATGTGAACACATAAGAGCTGCGATATAGATTATCATCGCCAAAAGGCTCATTGCGACAGCGCTCCATCCGTAAGAAACAATATGTGTCGCCTTTCCGAAATCATTGCGAACTTCCACAACCTCTTTGATAATGCACCATATGTAATAAAATGGAACCAGTGCTACAATCGCACTTATCGCAGCCAGAATCCATGAACTTACAGTAAAATACTTGTGATTCCCCGCATACTCAAACAGCTGCGAAATAACGCTCTTTTTCTTTTCCATCTTTGCTATTTCCTCCGCTTATTTTAATATCAGCAACATGACCTTTTTCCAGTATAAGAACAACTGTTGCGCATCTTCGTATAAGATCCGGATCATGTGTAACTACAAAAACAGTTTTGTTTCCTCTAAGCGACCTTATAAGTTCAGCTACTTTCTCCATATTGTAAAAATCAAGCCCGCTTGTCGGTTCATCAAATAATATTATTTCCTTTTCCGAAAGAACTGCACTTGCCACTGCAACTCTCTGCTTCTGCCCTCCCGAAAGGCTCATAGGATGCCTGTCTGCAAATTCTTTGAGCCCAAGCTTTTCCAGAACTTCCAGCGCTATCTCTTCATTTTCATCGTCCATGCCAAGTGTCACTTCATCCATAACACTTTCACAGAAAAGCTGATGATTTACATCCTGCATAACCATATACGCGTTCTTAAGAAGCTTTCCGGATTTGTATTTTTTTCCATCGATCTCAATATATCCTTTGAAACTTTTCATAAGACCACAGACGCATTTAGAAAAAGTGGATTTTCCCGCCCCGTTATGTCCGACTATGGCAATCACTTCGCCGCGTGGAATTTCCTGCCTTTTTATATCAAGTGCATCGAAACCTCTGTAGCTGTATGAAAAATTTTCAAGAATCATATTTCCTGCATCTAAAGGACTTTCTTTTACGGGAGTCATTTCAAGATTCTCATTAACAGATCTAAGCCCATGACTTCTTAGTTCCACTTCGCTTAAGTTTCTGAACTCATCCATTGTCATGTCAAAGACTATCTTGCCTTTCTTTAAACATATGACTCTGTCGCATATGTCTTTTAGCCAATATAGTCTATGCTCGGCAACCACTATTGTCCTTCCCTCTTTTTTCCAACAATCCAATGTGTCTTTAAGATCATCGATTGCTTCAAGACTGAGATTCGATGACGGTTCGTCAAGAACGCATACTTCAGGATTAAGTGTATCTACAGAAGCACAGGCTATTTTCTGCTTCTCTCCACCCGACATATCAAAAATACTTCTGTCCATCAGAGGTCTGATATTCATGGAAGATACCGTCTTATCAATTCTTGCAAGTATCTCTTTCTCGGATATCCCCATATTCTCAGGTCCAAATGCCAGCTCACTTGTGCTATCAACGCAAAAGAACTGACTTCTGGGATTCTGAAAAACAGATCCGACAGTCTTTGCCGTTTCGTAAAGTTCAGCCTGAGTGGTATCCGTTTCATTTACATAAACATGTCCATTCATCCGCCCTTCATAAAAATGCGGTATAAGACCGTTTATCATCCTGACAAGCGTTGTCTTTCCGCATCCTGATTCTCCGCATAGAAGGACCACCTCGCCCTTTTTTATTTCCAAAGTGATATTTTCTACAGATGCATCATCAGAATCCGGATAATTAAAACTTACATTTTCAAACTTTATCATTTCACCACATCCACAATCAGTAATATCCACGGAATCAAACATAATGTCATCGCAACATAATCCTGCATTCGAAAACCTATCTTACAGATGTTTGTCCTTTTTACATTTCCGCCAAGCCCTCTTGTAAGCGCAGCTGCTGACAATTCTTCACCTATATTGACGCAACATGTCATAAGAGGCACCATTCTGTATTCAATGATTTTTGATGCATGCTTGCCGGTAAGGCTTATTCCGCGCATTTTCATAGCACATCCTATAGACTCAGCTTCATCTATTACCGTAGGAAAAAAGCGGAACATAACAGACATAGGAATAATAAAGTTGTCACTTACGTGCATTCTTTTCATTGCGGCATTAAACTCGCTGACCGTTGTTGATTCCATAAGATAACGTCCCATCATTATGCACGGAAGAAATCTTCCCAGAATTCCGCATGAACCAAGAAGAATGTAATATAGAAATCCGCTCATGCCGTGGGTATTTGCAAATCCTAAAAGAAATGTCGTAACCCAGAACAAAAATATCCCTATGACAGCCGTCTTAAATCTCTTTGCCGTAATAAGAAGCAGGAAAGGCATCATACACAAAACCGGCACAAGTGCTTCCACTCTTTTCCCGCCTGCACCGCCAAGCGCAAAGGTTGTTATCGTGATAAGGATAAGAAGCTTTGTCCTAGGATCCATAACAAGGCCTCGATTTAGTTTTTTACGATTGTATAATTCACTTTCCATTAAACAATACCGGCTTTCTCAAAATGCTTCTTCATAAAGCTCATTCCAAGAAGTGCTCCGAGAACACCGAAAACAAATGTACATCCCAAGATTATAGGTGCTGTCCAAGGCTGAAAAATAGTCTTGAGCACATTAACATAATCACTTCCGTAAGATGTTCTTGACGCAAAGTAACCGTCGATATCAAGATACAAAGGAAGGAAACATCCAAAGATTGTAATATTCATGATCCCATGGCTTAACATCGTCATCTTCTTGCTTGCGTAATTTCCACCCTTAGCAATAAGATTCGCAACAACACCGCAAATAATTCCAAAAATAAAAGGCCAATAGCCCATTCCGGTTATCCACAAAAATGCTCCGATCAAAACAGTAATGATAGTTATCATTCCAAACTTCTTTACCTTGGTATAAAAAAGCATCATTGTTATTCCGCCGATAAGAGGACACAACACCGCGAGCGACGGCATAAGAACAGGTATAAAACCAAGCATTGAGATTGCCGTCATTATCACACAATAAATAGCGGCATATATTCCGATATTTATCAGATCCTTTCCACCAAGCTTTCCGTTTGACTTCTTTGTGATTACTCCATCCATACTACTTTTACTCCTTTTGATATAATTGTTTTAGTTAGTTCTAGCTAACTAATAATTAAACTTACCTCGAGTGTCACTTCGACATTCTGATATATAATATCACCATTTGTTAGTTTTTGCTAACTTTTGAACAAAAAATTTAAAGGCAAGTCAAACGAACCGTCCCTTTGACTCCCTCTTTTTTATTTTCCCGCTTCACAAAAGCAAAGGCCTATGCTATATTGAAAATCGAGTTATCGGTAATTCAATTTTCAGTAATATTTAGGAGGTCACAAATGTCAGTACCTGATAAAAGTATAGACCCCAGACTATTAGACAGTGCTAAAGCAGAGTTCCTAAAAAATGGTTTTTTAAAGGCTGAACTTAAAACTATTTGCGAAAACGCCGGCATTACTACAGGTGCTCTATACAAGCGGTATAAAGGTAAGGAGGAATTATTCTGTGCGGTAGTGAAAGATACCGTTGATGCAATTGAAGATTATATCAACAAACGCACTCTCCCTAATCTTTCAGAACTCACTGACGATGAAATATGTCACGCATGGGATATGAACGAAGAAAATACCCTGGAGCTATTCAAAATGCTTTGGAATCTGAAAGATGGTTTTGTGCTTTTGATCTGTAAATCATCCGGCACTCGCTTTGAAAACTATCAGCATGACTTTGTTTCATCCATGAGTAAGGCATACGAAAAATATTACAACGAAGCCAAGCGTCGTAATCTTGCACGAACAGATATCACAAGTAAGGAACTGCATGTAATTTGTACTTCCTTCTGGACTTCTGTTTATGAGCCCTTTACACATGATCTAAGCTGGAAGGAAATAGAACAGCACTGTAAAATCATGTGTCGATTCTTTAATTGGACTGACACAATATTATTAGCAGAAAGGTAAGAAAAATGTTTAAAAAAATAAAGCCTTATATGGGTAACTATATAAAGTATACTTACGCCGCAATGATCACAATGTTAATTGCTCTCATTGCTTCCATGATACCTTATTTTCTGGTATACAAAATCATCGAGCCTTTGCTTAACGGAGAATCTCTCTCCGTTAAATCTTTTGGCATTTACTTAGTGATTATTTGTGCCTGCGAGTTAGCCTTCTCTAACTTGTACGTACTCGGTCTGAAATTCTCTCATATTTCAGCCTACAATACATTAAAAACAATCCGAATATCTCTGCAACGAAAGTTAGAACAACAGCCTCTTGGTGCTATTCAGGATATGGGTAACGGAAAAATCAAAAAACTATTTACCGATGATATCGAACAGATAGAGATTTTGCTTGCACATGCCGTACCGGAAGGACTCTCAAATCTGTGCATTCCTGTAATAGCATTAGTCTTTATGTTTATAGCAGATTGGAAGCTTGCACTACTTTCTCTTTGCTCTTTACCAATCGGTCTTGCTGCCATGGGAATGATGTTTAAAGCAGGCATGGAAAGAATGAACGCCTACTATTCTGCTGCATCTAAGATGAATGCTACAATCATTGAATATGTAAATGGTATGGAAGTTGTAAAAGTCTTCGGCCGCGACGGCGAATCTTATAAGCGCTATGAAAATGATGTTAAAAGTTATCGTGATTTAACTCTTGCCTGGTATAAGGTTTGCTGGCCATGGATGGCATTGTACAGTGCCGTTCTTCCATGTATCGCACTTGTTACTTTGCCGGTAGGTACTCTTTTTGTTATCAATGGCACTTCAACAATTGCAAACCTTGTTCTTGTCTTTTGCCTTTCACTTTCAATGGGTACTCCTCTTCTTAAGGCATTGGCGTTTGCAGGAAAAATCCCTCAGTTGAATTACAAAATCTCTGAGATTGAAGCAGCTATGGACGGTGAACCACTTAAGACAGGTGGAAATAAATTCAAAGGTACTTCTTGCGAAGTTAAATTCGAAAATGTCCGCTTCGGATATAAAGATGCGGAAGTACTTCACGGTGTTGACTTAGACCTTAAGGAAGACACAATGACCGCCCTTGTGGGTGAATCCGGAAGTGGTAAATCCACTCTGGCTAAACTGCTTGTACATTACTACGACCTTAACGGAGGCAGAATCACTCTTGGCGGTCAGGATATCACTGACATGAGCATTGAAGCATTAAACAATCAAATATCATATGTGTCTCAGGAACAATTCCTTTTCAATACTACTTTGTACGAAAATATTTTGATAGGAAATCCTTCTGCTACCAGAGAACAGGTGCTTGATGCAGCTGATAAAGCTCAGTGCAGTGAATTTCTTGCCAGATTGCCAAAGGGTATTGATACCATGGCCGGGGATGGCGGCAAGATGCTTTCCGGTGGCGAGAGACAACGCATCTCTTTAGCAAGAGCTATTCTAAAAAATGCTCCTGTTATCGTACTTGATGAAGCCACCGCTTTCATCGATCCTGAAAATGAAGAAAAAATGAACTCTGCTATTGCAGAAATAATCAAGGGCAAAACCGTTCTGGTTATCGCCCATAGATTACAAACAATCGTAAACGCCGACAAAATTTGTGTACTGAAGGATGGTAATTTAGTAGCCGCTGATACCCATGAAGCTCTTCTTGGCAACTGCGAAGAATACAAAAAACTTTGGAACAGTAGCGAAGCCAGTGCTAACTGGAAAATTGCCAATGCAACTGAAAAAGAGGGAAATGAGGTGGAAGCATGTTAGGATTGATCAAACGAATAATAGGGGTTTCCGGTAAATATAAAGGCGGAATCTACGGTGCCTTTGTCATGTCTTTCCTTAAAGGTATGTTTATGAAGGTTCCTATCATATTAATGTATTTCATTCTTGCAGCATATATAGAGGGTACTATCACAAAAGCTATTTGCATCAGAACTGCAATAATAATGGTAGCAGGTGTAATAGCTCAAGCCATAGCTCAGTATCTTGCAGATAGAATGCAAAGCGCTGCCGGATACAAAATATTCGCAGACATGAGAATGAAGCTGGGCGAGCATTTACGCAAACTTCCTATGGGTTACTTTACCGAGGGTAATATAGGTAAAATCAGTTCCGTATTATCAACTGATATGGTCTTTATAGAAGAAAACTGCATGATGGTTTTGGCCGACATGATGAGTTACTTATTCGCACAGTTTATTATGGTAGTGTTTATGTTCTTCTTTGATTGGCGTTTAGGCTTTGCTTCTGCCCTCATCTCTTTATTTATGGTTATGATAGGTCAGGGAATGATGAAAAATGACCTTGTTCATTCAGATGAAAAGCAAGAGGCCTCAGAAGTACAGACTGAAGCAGTACTAAACTTTACAGAAGGAATCGGTATCATAAAGACTTATAACCTCCTTGGTGATAAGTCAAAGGAACTTACAAACAGCTTTGAAGAAAATTGCCGTGTAAATCTTGATTTCGAGCATTCTCATATGCCTTGGAAGCGAGCAATATTTCTCCTTTATGGTTTAGGAACCGTTACAATCTTGGGCGTCTCGGCAATACTATATTTCAACGGATTAATGGAGCTTAAATTCTTCTTTGGTATGCTTCTTTGTCTCTTTGATTTATTTGTACCAATGAGAACCTTCTATGATCAGGAGGCAAGACTTACAGTTATGAACTCCTGCATGGACAGAATTGAAGCTTTATTTGCCGAGAAAGAATTAGACGATAACGGCACTGACAATTTAAGCAGCGAAACAGCCACAGAAATTGAATACAATAATGTGACCTTTGCTTATGATTCCAAAGATGTTTTAAAAGATGTATCTTTCAAAGCTAATAAGGGTGACATGCTTGCACTTGTTGGCCCTTCCGGTGGCGGAAAATCAACAATAGCAAGTTTACTTACACGATTCTGGGATGTTAAAGAAGGAAGTATTCTCTTGCGTGGAAAAGACATCAGAAAAATACCTCTTGCAACTTTAATGGATAATATAAGTATGGTATTCCAACGAGTATATCTTTTCCAGGATACCATCTATAATAACATTGCTCTTGGTCGCCCCGATGCGACAAAAGAGGAAGTCATCGAAGCAGCTAAAAAAGCTCGCTGTTATGATTTCATTATGGAGCTTCCCGAAGGATTTGATACCGTTATCGGTGAAGGCGGAGCATCTCTTTCCGGTGGCCAGGCACAGCGTCTTTCCATTGCAAGATGTATCCTCAAGGACTCTCCTATTGTTATCCTGGATGAGGCTACAGCAAGTGTAGATGCTGACAATGAAAGCTATATCCAGTCAGCTATTTCAGAGCTTTGCAAAGGAAAAACCCTTCTTGTTATTGCCCACAGGCTCAACACCATAATGGGCGCCGACAAGATTATGGTTATAAAGGATGGTATGATTGCCGAAACCGGAAACCATTCAACTCTCATGAAAAAACAAGGCATTTATCATAGCATGATTACAAAACGTGCTGTTTCCACAGGATGGAAAAATTAATATAGTACAAAAATAAGACAGTCGTCATATCAATATCATTGATTGATATTAAACGGCTGTCTTATTTTTTGTATTATATGAATCAGGCACATGTTTTACATAGCTTCTTTTCCAAAAAAAGCTTTAAGCTTTGAAATGTTACTCGCGCATATATCATAGTTTTCCATAACTGCCCCTTTTTCCAGATGAACCACTCTGTCGCAACAAGACAGTATCAGCTCCAAATCGTGAGTTACAACAAAAACTGTTTTGCCCAATTTTCGCAGCTTGATCAATTCGTCTGATACCTGTTTCATGTGCGAAAGATCAAGTCCGCTTGTTGGCTCATCGAATATCATGACCCCTTTTTCGGAGGCTAAACCGGAAGCGATAGCCACTCTTTGCTTCTGCCCTCCGGAAAGAGCCATAGGATGAATGTCAGCATATTCATACAAATCAAGCTGAGACAAAATATCAAGTGCCTTTTTTTCTTTTTCTTCCTCACTAAGAGAGGCGTCTGTTATGCTAAGCACCGCTTCATCTTTTACGCTTTCTGTAAATAACTGATGATTTACATCCTGCATAATCATATAGCAGTTATGCAACCTCTCTTTATTTTTCATGGTCTTCTTGCCATATCGCATTACGCCTTTGAACTTCTTTTCAAGGCCGCAAATATTTCTTACAAGTGTGCTCTTTCCCGCGCCATTATGCCCAATGACTGCAATAACGCTATTGGAAGGCACCTCTAATTCAGGTATGTCTATACCGTGCTCACCATCACTATATGAAAAGCAAAAATTCTCAAGAGTTATTGTTATATCTGATTGTTCTCTATGCTGGAAATCTGTCTGCAAATCGTCCAGCCTCAATGGTCTGATTCCAAGCTTTTCAGTCTCAGCACTGCTAATGGTAGAAATCCTTTCTTTATTCAGTTCATGGATAATTTCTCCATTTTGCATTATCAGCAATCTGTCAGCCAACTCTCTCAAGAAGAAAAGTCTATGCTCGGCAACAATAATCGTTTTGCCCTGAGCCTTCCAGTCCTGCAGGATTTCCTTTAGCCTTTCTATGGCATAAAAATCCAAATTAGAAGAGGGCTCATCAAGAACAACTATATCCGGTGATAGCACGTTAATCCCTGCACAAGCAATTATTTGCTTTTCGCCTCCGGAAAGCTCAAATATATTTCTGTTTAACAATCTTTCTATAGACATTGAAGATGCAGTTTCTCTTATTGAGCTTTTTATCTCCAACGGAACTCTCCTCTGATTTTCTGATGCAAAAGCAATCTCATCAGTGGTATTTACATTAAAGAACTGGGATCGTGGATTCTGAAATACACTGCCGACATTTTTTGCTATTTCATATATCGGCGTTTCAGAGATATCCTTGCCATCCAGTTCTACCGTTCCGTCCATAGTACCTTTGTAGTATTGGGGAATAAGTCCGTTTATCATTCTTGTTATTGTTGTCTTGCCGCATCCCGAACCACCGGTTAAAACAACAAACTCTCCATCTGCTATGGTAAGGTTTATATTGGAAACTCCACCTTTATCAACAGCATTGCCATCTGCATCAACTACATTGTACGAGTACGAAACATTTTTGAATTCTATCATCTTCTCACCTAATAAACTAAAAATAAAACAAACATCGTTATAGAGCCAATGATAGCCACTATGTCAACCGGTCCTATACCTATTTCGCAGATATGCGTGCGTTTTTCTCCTGCACTAAGACCTTTAGACAATGAAGCCGCTGATAATTCGTCTGCTATTCTGACCGTAGACATCATAAGTGGCACTAATATGTATTCAACATAAGTCAAAGGCTGCTTTAATGGGTGCCCCAACTCTCGCATCCTTTTCGCGTCATTTATTGATTTGTATTCTTCGGATAAAGTTGGAAAATAGCGAAACATAACTGATATAGGAATGCTTATGAATGAAGGACAATGCATGTGCTCCATAGCCGTTATAAATTCACTTACAGATGTGGATTTAACTGTGTACCACCCCATCATATAACCGGCAACAAATCTGGTAATCAAACCGCAAATCATCATGAGGATAATATTGCACATCCCATGAGTATAGGGTGCCACTTGCTTTTCACAAAATAGTGCCGTTCCTAAAAGCAGTAAATATATGGTTGCCGCCTTGTATTGCCTTATACTCAGTAGCAACAAGAAAGGGATTGCCGCACAAATAATACGCAGCACCCCCTCTATCCCTACTGTGGTTCCGCCTATCATAATAATAGATATCGCCATAAGAAGGAGCAGTTTGCTTCGCGGATCCAACCTTATAAAAGCTTTGGACTTATCGCTACATACTCCAAATTCCATTACGCCATACCCGCCTTACGAAAATGCTTTTTAAGTACCTTAGCTCCCAAGAGTCCACCGATTGTACCACCAACAAGACACATAATAATCATTGCAAAGAATACCCATGTAGGAGTGTAACTCTTCATAGCTTCAACATATTCCTGTCCATATCCGTCAACAATGCTGGCAAAATAAGCTTCACGGAAACTAAAGAAAAATGCTATAACCATGCCAAGGAACCACAAGCTGAAAACAGCCGAACCTGCCACACAATGCTTAATGCTCTGATAGTTCCCCATCTTTAAAATAACTTCTGTTAAAAGACCTGCACCTATACAGAAAAGAAGGATTGGATAAGGATGTCCGATAACGAACATGATAATTCCGATTAATGTACCGGTGATAGTTATCATTCCAAAATGCTTAATTTTTGAAAAATAAAGCATAAGCGGAATGCCTGCTACAAGCGGGCAAAGAAGCGGCATGAAAACCATAAAAATGGGAATAAAGCCAAAACAAGCTACCGCAAACATGACTACAAAGTAAAGAGCCGAAAATACTCCTACTGTAATAAGATCTTTGATTTCAAATTTTTTTTCCATACATTTTACTCCCCTTTCAGTTAGCAA
>JAEEGK010023387.1_pt1 | contig 12896 bp, 13 predicted proteins | sample 8958771 | NCBI WGS metagenome assembly JAEEGK01 (sample SAMN16246547, study PRJNA631951) | gut metagenome | biome: gut microbiome; feature: rumen; material: SC-attached | host: Bos | place: Iran: Karaj | collected 2018-10 | reverse complement strand
GGCTACGAATCTCAAGGCTCTGACGGAATGGATCAGGGACAATACGGACTATTAGGGAGGACATTCAAATGGAATTCAAGACTCAGGATTACGTTAGCTGGGAAGAGTATCTGAAGAAGCATCCGAACATCGCAGACGTCCCGGGAGCTAAAAGGATACAGAGCTATGAGGACCAGGTATTTTCCCTGGTCATGAGACTGTTCAGATAATACTGAAAACCAATGGGGAAGCTTGGCGGCTGCATAAATAAAAAAACAGTTGCCAAGAACCCCCGAAGGGGCTATACTTGCCTTAATTTACAGATAGTATCAGGCTTCCGGCAGGGACCGGGATCGCCGCTTCAGAGGAGTTGATAGTTCCAAAATGAAAAGAAAAACTCAATACTTTAAACCTGAAGCGGGAATGAGGAACTCCGCAGCAGCAAGAATGCTGCCATGTAAAGGCTTTTGTATTGAATATCGTTAACAGTAGGTAGTTCAGAGCTTTTGAGCCTGAGCTATTTTGCGTTTTTATGGAGAAAGCACAAAATGATCGAACTTCGGCACTTAAGAAAAGAATTCGATGACGTTACGCCCCTTGAGGACGTTAACCTCACGATCAATGACGGCGACGTCATCGCCGTTATCGGTCCTTCGGGTACCGGTAAGTCCACGCTTCTTCGCTGCATAAACATGCTCACGCCTCCCACTTCCGGAGATATCATCGTGAACGGTCAGACCATCACTGACAAGAGCTGCGATATCAACGAAGTGAGAAAAAAGATGGGCATGGTTTTCCAGTCCTTCAACCTTTTCGGACACATGACTGTCATTGAGAACATCATGAATCCGCAGATCACTCTTCTTGGAAAGAGCCGCCAGGATGCCTATGATTACGCCATGGAGCTCCTCCACAAGGTAGGTCTCGGGTCAAAGGCTTTAAGCTATCCCGACGAGCTGTCCGGCGGACAGCAGCAGCGTGTGCTGCTGGCGCGGGCGCTGTGCGCGACGCAGAAGCTGATTGTGCTGGATGAGCCGGTATCCGGCCTGGATCCGCATGTCACCATGGAGATGTACGGCCTTATCCGGGACCTGAATCGGGAGGACGGTATCACCGTCATGATGATTTCCCATGACATTACCGCCGCCCTGCAGGAAGCCACGCATATCCTGCATGTGGGCGAGGACCTGTTCTTCGGGACAAAGGCTGATTACCTTGCGTCCCCGCTGGCAGCCCGGTTCCTTGCGCTGAAGGGAGGGGAGCCGGTATGATTGAAACCCTTCGGATGTACCTGGAGTTCACGCTCGTCCGGAACGCGCTGATCGTGGGTGTGCTGATTGCCCTTTGCTCCTCGCTGCTGGGTGTGACGCTCGTGCTGAAACGCTTTTCCTATATTGGGGACGGGCTGTCCCATGTGGCCTTCGGCGCGATTGCGATCGCGGCGGTGCTGCACCTGTCGGATGATATGATGCTGGTGATGCCGGTTACGATCCTGTGCGCGGTACTGCTGCTGCGGACGGGCCAGAAGACCCGGATCCGCGGCGACGCGGCAATCGCCATGATCTCCGTCGGCGCGCTGGCGCTCGGCTACCTGCTGATGAATATTTTCTCCGCTTCCTCCAACCTGTCCGGTGATGTATGTTCGACGCTGTTCGGCTCCACGTCCATCCTGACGCTGACACAGGGCGAGGTGTGGCTGAGCATTATCCTGTCCGTTGTGGTCGTGGTGATTTTCCTGCTGTTCTACAACCGGATTTTTGCGGTGACGTTCGACGAGAACTTCGCCCGGGCGGCCGGGACGCGGGTGGAGGCATACAACCTGCTGATCGCGGTGGTGATCGCGGTGATCATCGTGCTGGCCATGAACCTGGTCGGCTCCCTGCTGATTTCCGCGCTGATCATCTTCCCGGCCATGTCGGCTATGCGGCTGTTCCGGAGCTTCCGCGCCGTTACGATCGCTTCGGCGGTACTGTCGGTCTGCTGTGCCCTGCTGGGCATCCTGACCGCGATTATCGCGGACACCCCGGTCGGTTCCACCATTGTGGCGGTGGATATCCTGGCATTCCTGATCTGCCTGGGAATTGCCCGGCTCCAGGGAAGGACATCCAAATGAGAAAAACCGGACGATTCCTGCTTCTCCTGGTCTTCCTGGCCACGCTGCTGTGGGCGGGAAGCGCCGCCGCGGAGAAACACAGCGTCCTGCTGCGCTGTACCGGAGGGGGACAGGCCGGCCGGATCGGTGATAAGGCGGTGAGCCTTACCATTGAACCCCGCGCGTCCTTCCGGGACGCAGAGGATGAAACCTGGACGCCGGAGCAGCTTCGGAGCCTGCCGGGCTTCCGGCTGGAGAGGGCTGCCCTGCGCTTTACGGCGGCGGAAGCCGTCGGAAGGGGATCGGTGGAGTATTCCCTGGTATGCGGGAAAAAGGTGACCCGGCCGTGCGCGGTGCCGGACGGGCATGTCCTCTGGGACGTGACGGATGTGGTCCAAACCTGGCTGGAAACCGGGGACACCCTGAAGCTGATTCCCGTAAACCGGGGAAACGGTGAATACATCCGGGTGGAGGAAGGCTCTGTCTACCTGCAGCTGACCTTTTCTGCGGACGGGGATGTCCCGCTGTTTCCGCTGGACCGCGTGGAACAGCAGGAATGGCTGGACGAGGCGCTGGGCATGCTGGAGGAAGGAAATCCCGTGCTCCGGCAGTACCGGGAGGTGGCCGGCAGCCTGGTCTCCGCGGAATATCCGCTGGGTGTTCCGTACTTTTTCAGCGGGGAAACCGGAAACGGCATGCTGAAGCCGCGTGTGCCCAACCCCAATTCCACCACGCGCTATTTCCGTGCGGAACGGACATACCTTTACGGGCTGGACTGCGCCGGGTACCTGAACCTGGTGCTTTCGCGGAACAACCTGGGGCATGTTTCCATCGCGAAAATGATCCGGGACGGCCAGGGCGGGGAGCTGCTGGCCGCGAACCCGTCGGAATGGCCGGAATTCCTGCTTCCGGGCGACCTGGTCGGCATGGATCATGGCCGGTACAACCATATTGTGATGTATATCGGAACCATGCGCACCTTCGGCTGGACGGAAGAAACAGCCGGGGAGGCGCTTCCCGTGCTGGATATGCCGCTGGTAATCCACTGCGGCGGTAATCCCTTTTACTACGAGCGGTATAAGGAATATATCCGCGAGTGTGGATACCGCAGCACTTATCCGCCGGACGGAGGCGTAACGGTATCGGTGGTAATGACGGATGGCAGGGAAGCGCCGTACAGCATGAGCCCGCCCTGGGGATGGGGAGATGATTTCCGCTGGTACCTGCTGGACGGAAGCCCGCTGCTGGTGTTTTCGCTGGATACGGCCGACAGCCTGGTATGGACCGGTATCCGGTAAAATACATACTGTCAGTATAAAAAATAATATCTTAATTGTTCGGATTGTGTCTTTCCTTTATGCTTATCTTCCCGTATAATATTCGCAAACAGGGTAAAATTGGAGGGTTCGCGGATGGAAGACATGCTTGCCGGAAATATCCGCACGATCCGGAAACAGCGGAAGATGACGCAGGAGCAGCTGGCGGAGGCGCTGGGTGTGACAGTCGGCGCGGTGTACAAGTGGGAAGCGAAGCTGTCCACGCCCGAGCTGAAGCTGATCATGCAGCTGGCGGATCTGTTTGACATGTCGGTGGACGCGCTGCTGGGATACCGGATGAAGAACAACCGTCCGGAGGCAATCGTGGAACGGCTTTACCGGTACTGCCAGACACTGGATCCGGCTGCCCCCGCGGAAGCGGAAAAAGCGCTGAGCCGATATCCGAATTCACTCCAGGTGGTATATACGTGCGCGAACATTTACCTGACATACGGTTTTGCGCAGCATAACCCCGCTTTTTCCCGGCGGTCCCTGGAGCTGCTGGAGCAGGCCCGGATCCTGCTCCCGCAGAGTGATAATTCCGAAATCAGTGAGGAAACGATCCTCGGAACCATCGCGGATGTGCATTTCCAGCTGGGTGAGCTGGAGAAGGCGATGGAAATCCTGAAAAAGCATAACGCGGGCGGCCGCTTCAGCCATGTGATCGGTTCGACACTGGCAGCCTTTATGGACCGGACCGAAGAGGCGGTACCGTTCCTGTCGGAAGCGATGGCCAGGGGAATGATTTGCCTGGTCAACGCGGTCCTCGGGTATGTGTTTGTATACCGGTCCCGGGGAGACTGGAAATCCGCGCTGGACATCACCCGCCTGGGAAATACCCTGGTGGAAAGCCTGATGAAGGATGGAGCCCCGGGCTTCATGGAAAAGACGTATGCAGAGACCCGGCTGGTCCTGGCGTATACCCAGGCCAAAGCGGGCTTTCCGGAGGAATCCCGGGAATCCCTCCGGAAAGCAGCGGAACTGGCGGCGCGTTTTGACGCCATGCCGAACTACAGCCTGCAGACGATGCGTTTTATGGAAAACGCGGAGCATACCAGCGTGTTTGATGAGCTCGGCGTTACGGCGTCCGACAGTATTGAACTGCTGCTCCGCCTGCTGGATGACGCGGACTTTTCCGCACAGTGGCGGGCGGTCTCCGCGGGGACAGAACAGTAACCCGGCCGGTTCACAGTATGAATATGGAGGAACATGGAGATGACCGGAAAAATTCCTTATTACAGGGCAGCGGAGATTGCCGAAAAGAGCTGGAAGATTGAGAACGCGTGCTGCGAAAGCTCCTATGCGCTCTGCTACCTGGTGGAGGGGCGGGATTATGCCCTCCTGATTGATACGATCCTCGGTATCGGCAACCTGAAGGCGTTCTGCGAAACGCTGACAGACAAGCCGATCCGGCTGGTAAACACGCACTCGCATTCCGACCATGTCGGCGGCAATTTCTTCTTTGACCACTGCTATATGCATCCCCGGGATATCGGCTCTTTCCAGGACAGCATCGGCATTCCGAAGGAGAAAGTCCTGGAGATGGCGCAGGGTATGGTCCTGCCGGAATACCGGGATTTGATGGAGCCGGACGACAACTTCTCCGACTGGCACCCGATGAAGGTATACCCGGTCTGCGACGGTGATGTGTTTGACCTCGGCGACCGGCAGATTGAGGTGGTGGAGGTCGGCGGGCATACCCTCGGCTCCATCGTGCTGATTGACCATAAGACCCGGATCGCCTATGCCGGGGATGCCTGCAACGGAAATACCCTGCTGGAGTTTGACAACTCCCTGCCGGTGATTGCCTATTTGCGGGCACTGCTGCACCTGAAGGATCACCAGGCGGAATTCGACATGGTATACGGTGGGCATGAAATCTTTGACGCGTCCATCGTGGACGAGGGGATTGAAACCGTCGCGAAGGTGGTTGCCGGAACGGACGACCGCTGCGAGCGTACCGGCATCATGGGCGGTCCCGTGTTCTATGCCGCGGAAAAGGTGAAGGGCGGATATGAGCGCAAGGACGGGAAGCATTTCAACATGAGCTATATTCCGGGAAAAGTCCTGGGCCCGGATGAAACAAAACAGGTTTTCCGGATGGAGAACAGGTGACCCGGAGGCAAAAAGAATCACCGGCGCAGTTTCGCGCCGGTGCAGTTTTTTTTCTGTGGAGTTTATTTGACCGGACGGATGGTGAGGTCGCCGGAGGTGGTGCCGACGGCGATCTTCGCAGATCCGTCACCGCAGGAATAATTGCCCTTGCTGCCGGCCAGCGGGATGTCTGTGTTTATCTTGCCGCTGGTGGCGTTGTGCTTCAGCGTGAAGCCGGGTTCGGCGGGCAGCTCCGCGGTCACATCGCCGGAGGTGGCGCTGACTGCCGCGTTGTCAAAGCGCTTCAGGGAGATCAGGATATTCCCGCTGGTGGAACCGGCGGCCAGGTCTCCAGCCCGGTCCGCGGTGATGCTGATCCTGCCGGAGGTGGACTTGGCGGCAACCTTTTCCGCTTCATCCAGGTCTGCGCTGAGTGTACCGGAGGTGGAATTCAGGGTCAGGGTGCGGACCTTTCCGCCTGCGATCAGCTTCACGTCACCGGAAGTGCTGTGGGCGGTGATGTCCGGGGCGGTGACGGAGGCGGTTATGTCACCGCTGGTGCTGCCCAGGGATACGCTGTCCGCGGTAATGGACGGAATATCGATTTCCGCGCTGGTGGCGCCGATCACCGCGCTTTTCAGCCTGGTGCCTTCTGGCAGGGTGATCACCAGGTTCTTCGCCGGGGTGTTCAGGCGGATACCGGGCTTGTTGTACTGCACCTTCAGGGTGGTGCCTTCCAGCTTCCACTGCAGCCGGTCTTCCTCGCGGATCTCACGGCTGGCGGTTTCATCGAGGGTCACGGTGTTCTCCGCATGGTACGCGATTTTCACGCTGCCGGCAGTCCAGCTGATATCCAGGTTTTCAATTTTATCGGTAATCACGGCGTTGCCGCCCTTGAAATTGCCGCCGGTGATACCGGAGACAAGGGAATTGATTTCGGCACAGCCGGACAGGATTACGGCGCAGAGCGCCAGAGCCAGAACCAGGGCAATCTTTTTCATTTCAGGATACCTCTCTTTTTCAGTTCGGGAATTACCACATAGAAGGCCAGTCCGCAAAGCAGGGCGGCCAGGAGCAGCAGCCGCGTCAGGCCGAGTCCGTTGTTCCGGATATCGATCGCTTCCATCATGAGGCCGAACAGGCCCAGGTCCACCGCGATCACCGTAACGGCTTTCCGCTCCGGGACAAAGGGCCGGATCGGCTTTGCTTTGATCACAAACGGCAGGAAGCAGACCGACAGCCCGAACAGCGTCGCGGCGGACACCACGAAGAACCAGTCGCCGCCGGTGCACAGGCAGATCACGGCAAAGAGCAGGACCACTGTGGCGGTAAAGGCGCAGAAGGTCCAGAAAAGTTTATTTTCCGGCACCATCAGCGGCACCACCGTGACGGACGCGGCCACCGCGACCGAGGCGAGCGTGATCAGGAACCAGCCCATTCCGCCGCCCTGCAGGCGGTTGATGAACAGGCAGATCACCACGGGGATCAGGAATATCCATGCCAGCACGCTGCCGATTGCGGCGCTGCGGCGTCCCATCTGTTTTTTCTGTTTCCGGATGACATCCTCCCGCTCGGCGCCGAGGCGGTCTTCAATCTCACTTTTCCGGAGATTGACCAGCTCCTCCAGGCAGTCCGGGCATTCCTGCAGATGTTCATCCACCAGGGCGCGGCTTTCCTTGCTGCACACGTCGTCCGCGTACAGGGGCAGCAGGTCCCGGATAATATTGCAATCAGTTTTCATCCGCATTCATCCTTTCCTGTAGTTTCAGCCGGGCCCGATGATATGTGACGCGCGCCCAGTTTTCCGTTTTGCCGAATATCGTTCCGATTTCCCGGAAGGACAGCTCCCCGAATACCCGCAGCTCGAAGGCTTCCCGGTAGGGTTCATCCAGCGCGTGCAGGGCCATGTGGATCCGGAAGGAGGAATCCCTGTCCATGGTGAGCTGCTCGGGGGTTTTCTCCTTCGAGGGGATTTCCTCCGGCATCTGTTCCGTTCGGGTTTGCCGGCGTTTTTCATCGAGGAACAGATTCCGGGCGATCGCACACAGCCAGGTTACCTCATCCGATTCGTTCCGGAAGGAAGCGCTCTTGGACATTGCCCGGCTGAAGGTCTCCTGGGTGACATCCTCTGCCAGGTTCTGATCCCCACAGAGCGTCATTGTGAAGGAGTACACCCGCATGTAGTAAGCGTCGTACATCTTTTCCCAGGCCTGATCGTTCACACATCATCACCTCCTTCCCGGCTGAATTCCATGGATTAGACGGACAGGATCCGTTTTCGTTACAGGAAAAACAAAAAAATTCTGAAAAAAGTTTTCCGGACCCGGAATGCGGGCCCGGAAAAACGGTTATTCCGGCTGGTTTGCCGGCCTGCGGGATCAGTTGCTTCCCGAAGAGGAGGACGAGGAGGAAGAGAAGGAAGACGACCTGGCTTCCCGGTCTTTGATCATATGCTGCAGGGTGACCAGGATCGCGACCACCGCCTGCTCATGCTCCGGCTGGTAGATATCCACGCAGTATTTGTCGTGCAGGGACAGGAACTTCTGGCTGATCACAGCGATGACCTGATCCCTTTCGTCATACAGTTCAAAATTCAGGGCGGCAATATTGCCCCGCAGCTGCCAGCCGAGGCCTTCGATATTTGTGATATCGCGGACGATATGGAACAGCTCGTTGGAAATCTGGAACGAGGTGCCGTCTTCCATGGTCACGAAATGGCGCTCATGGAGGGTCAGCAGCTTCCGCTCGATATGGGCCACGCGGTTTCCGGATGCGTCCAGCACATCGGTCTTGTCGTGCAGGGACGGGAACTTGGTCTGCGCATGGTAGACGACCTGCTCATGCTCATCGGTAATGTCCGTGTGCTTGTGCAGGGAAATGACCTTGGATGTCGTGAACAGGGAACGCACCGGCTCCCCGAACCGCTCCACGTTGTTGACATTCGCCTGCTCGCCCGCTTCCCGGAAACGGAGATATTTTGAAAAAACGCCCATACGCATCCTCCTTCTGTACCGGCCTGCGGCGGCAGATGCCGGCGGCCATGGAATATTATAGCATTCCGGGGCCGGAAAGGACAGATGTTTTTGGGCGTCTGCGGAAAACGGAAGGAATCAGAAGCGGAAGTCACGCCGGTTGGAGGAGCGGATCTCGGCGATATGCTCCCGGGTGATCTCCCGAACCTTGTCCTTCGGGATCTTCTTCAGCTCGTCTTCAATCATGCGGTAGCCGGTTTCCTTCGTTTCGGGAGAGGCGTAGTCCTCCAGGTATTCGGCCAGTGTCATCAGTGCGTTGGGATGGCAGCAGTTCAGGATCTGGCCGTTCTTGCACAGGGCCATGAACCGGTCACCGGTGCGGCCTTCGCGGTAGCACGCGGTGCAGAAGGACGGGATATGCCCGCTTTCCATCAGCCAGCGGACCACCTCATCCAGTGTCCGCTGGTCGGATACGTCAAACTGCTCGGTGTCATGGGGGCGTTCCTCCTCAGTATAGCCGCCCACAGAGGTGCGGGAGGCGCCGCTGATCTGGGAGATGCCCACCTGCAGCATCCGTTTGCGCACCTGTTCGCTTTCCCGGGTGGAAATGATCATGCCGGTATAAGGTACGGCGAGCCGGATGCAGGCGGCGATCTTCGTGAAGGTCTCGTCATCGATTCCGTTGTCGAACATGTCCGGATCGATATCGTCCGCGCGCTTGACCCGCGGAACGCTGATCGTGTGCGGGCCGACGCCGTGAACGGCCTCCAGGTGCTCCGCGTGCATCAGCAGGCCGGCAAACTCATACCGGTACAGCTCCAGCCCGAACAGCACACCCAGGCCGACGTCGTCGATGCCGCCCTCCATGGCGCGGTCCATCGCCTCAGTATGGTAGGCGTAGTTGTGCTTCGGCCCGGTCGGGTGAAGCGTTTCATAGCTCTTGCGGTGGTAGGTCTCCTGGAAGAGGATGTAGGTGCCGATGCCGGCTTCCTTCAGCTTCCGGTAATTCTCCACGGTGGTGGCGGCGATGTTGACGTTCACCCGGCGGATGTCGCCGTTTTTGTGGTGCACGCTGTAGATGGTATGGATGCAGTCGAGGATGTACTCAATGGGGTTGTTCACCGGATCCTCGCCGGCTTCAATGGCCAGCCGCTTGTGGCCCATGTCCTGCAGGGCAATGACCTCCGCCCGGACCTCTTCCTGCGTCAGCTTTTTCCGGGCGATATGCTTGTTCTTCAGGTGGTAGGGGCAGTACAGGCACCCGTTCACACAGTAGTTGGACAGGTAAAGCGGGGCGAACATCACGATGCGGTTGCCGTAAAAGGCCAGCTTGATCTCCTCGGCAATCTCGTACATGCGCTGCACCTTCTCCGGAATATCGCAGGCCAGCAGTACGGAAGCCTCCCGGTGGGTCAGTCCGGCGCAGACGCAGCCGGTTTCCGTTTTCCTTGGCCGGGCCTTCTCCAGGATTTGGTCAATCAGTTCCACATCGTTCTTATGCGCGTCGGCATAGGCCAGGGTTTCCAGAATCTCCCCGTCGTTGATAAATTCGTCCGCGATCATGGACTTGGGATTGTAAACAGCCATTTTCAGTTACCTCCTTTTATTTCATGGACCGCGTCGCCGCGGGCGGTAACGGTCCGGTATCCGATGCTTTCCATCCGCGTTTCCAGGCAGCCGCGGCACTGCGCGGATTCCTCCCCGGTGCAGATCTTGTTGTCGTACAGTTCATATTGCTTCCGTACGCTCCGGGGTGACAGGTTCGGCATCACGACGTTGGCGCCGGCGAGGATGCCCATCTCCCGTCCGCGCGGGTGGATGGTGCCGAGCGCCGTGGTCGCCGGCAGCAGGACGGCCGGGAGCATCAGCCGGATGACCGACAACAGGAAACAGGTCAGCTCCGCGCTGCCCGCCGGCATATCCCGGAAGGGTGTCTGGTGATGCGGGATGAACGGCCCGATGCCGCACATATCCGGCCGGAAGGTTTCGATGAATTTCAGGTCCTTTGCGAGTTCTTTCTCCGTCTGGCCGGGGGAGCCGACCATGAACCCGCAGCCCACCTGGTAGCCGATTTCCTTCAGCTCCCGGAGACACTGCATCCGGTGGTCAAAGGACATGCCCGGCGGGTGCAGGCGGGCGTAGTGCCCGCGGTCCGCTGTTTCATGGCGCAGCAGGTACCGGTCCGCGCCGGCATCGTACAGCGCCTGGTAACTCTCCCGGCTGCGTTCCCCGAGGGAGAGGGTGACGGCGCAGTCCGGGTACCGCTTTTTGATCTCCCGGATGACGGGGATCAGCACCTCATCGGTGAAGTGCCCGTCCTCGCCGCCCTGCAGCACAAAGGTGCGGAAGCCCAGTGTGTATCCGTCCTCCGCGCAGGAGAGGATCTCCTCCGGGGTGAGGCGGTAGCGCACCAGCGCGGTGTTGGACCGGCGCAGCCCGCAGTACAGGCAGTCATTCCGGCAGATATTGGTGAATTCGATCAGGCCGCGGATGAAGACGTCATTGCCGTAAAGCCGCTTTCGCTCCGCCACGGCGAGGTCTGCCAGCAGCCGCGCGGATTCCGGCGTGCGCTGACGGATCAGCTCCGCGTATTCCGCTTCCTCCAGGCTGCGCGTTTCCTGCAGCTTCCGGATGAGGGATTCCGGATTTCCGCTCATTCAGATCCCTCCCCGAGCAGCGCGTGGATTTCCGGGAACAGGCGGAGGCTCCGCTCCAGCACGCCGGTGATATGCGCGATTACCAGCCCGTAATTGGTGAAGGGAACTCCCTGGGCTTCCGCCATTTCCCGCCGGGCCTGCACTTCCTTTTCGGTGATCATGCACCCGCCGCAGTGGATCACCGCGGCATACGGGGACAGGTCTTCCGGAAAGTCCGGCCCGGAGCAGGTGTCGATTTCGATTGCGTGGCTGGTATGCTCCCGCAGCCAGCGCGGGATTTTCACCGTGCCGATATCATTGCACTGGCGGTGGTGTGTGCAGCCCTCGGCCATCAGCACCCGGCTTCCGTCCCGCAGGGAGCGGAGCGCCGCAACACCCCGCACCGCGGTTTCCAGGAAGCCCCGGTAGCGCGCCATGAGGATGGAGAACGACGTCAGGGGGATTTCCTCCGGCACCAGGGGAGCGACCGCGCGAAACGCCTGGCTGTCGGTTACGACCAGGCGCGGCGGTGCGGCAAGCGCGGAAAGTGCCGCCGGCAGCTCCGTTTCCCGGGCAACCAGGGGCAGCGCCCCGGCCTCCAGCAGGTCACGGATGGCATGCTGCTGCGGCAGGATCAGGCGGCCCTTCGGCGCGGATTCATCGATCGGGCATACGAGCACAGCGCAGTCGCCCGGCCGGACCAGGTCCGCGATGAGATGCTTTTCCGCCGTACGTCCCGGCAGCAGGCGGGCCATCCGCTCCTTCAGTTCCCGGATGCCTTCGCCGGTGAGGGCGCTGACGGCTACGGTCCGGTCATCTTCGGGGACCGTCCGGTAAAGATCCTGCTTGTTCACAGCTACCAGGAAAGGGATATTCCGTTCCCCGAACAGGTGCAGCAGCTCCCGGTCGGTCTCCTGGAGGCCGGCGGCGCTGTCCACAACCAGCACGGCCAGGTCTGTCCGCCGCAGGATCTGCCGAGTACGTTCCACCCGGAGGCTGCCGAGGCCGCCCGCGTCGTCAAATCCGGGCGTATCAGTAATGACCACCGGTCCCAGCGGCAGCAGCTCCATGGTCTTTGCAACCGGATCCGTGGTGGTGCCCTTCACTTCGGAAACCACCGAGACCGCCTGCCCGGTTACCGCATTCACCAGGCTGGACTTCCCGGCGTTCCGGCAGCCGAAAAAGCTGATGTGCACCCGCTCAGCCGCGGGCATTTCATTCATGGACATCATGTCACCTCCGCAAAGAAAAATCGCCGTGATCCCTGACGGAAACACGACGACAAAAAACAAAGCCTTTTATCGCATCGGTTCTTTCGCCTCAAGTTTCGTTTCGGCGTCAGGGGATGCCTTGGGAAATATTCAGTTAACCGGAATTCCGGAAAAATCAGACGGCGGAGTAGGTCGCCTTGGCCCGGAGGCCTTTGATCCGGCCCAGCGCACCGGTCAGCGCGTTGATCCGGTCGTTCGGCGCGTCAATCGCCAGGCAGATGATACTGATCTTCCGTTCCCGGTAGGGAATGCCCATTCTTCCGATGATGTACTGGCTGTAATCGTGGAGCAGGCTGTTGAGCTCGGTGACGGCGTCCCCGTCCTCGACGATGATGCTGATGACCGCGACCCTGCTATCCATCCGAACCCCTCCAGACATTTCCGGTGCGTACCGGGCAGGCTCATTGTACATCATGCATGGCAGGTTGGCAAGGGAAATTCCGGCGGTGGAAAAAGTCAATATTTTGTATTTTTTTAAAATTTCTCCGAAATGGATATTGTATTTTGTCTCCTGTGGCTGTACAATCTGTGGTAGT
>JAEEGK010023384.1_pt1 | contig 12898 bp, 9 predicted proteins | sample 8958771 | NCBI WGS metagenome assembly JAEEGK01 (sample SAMN16246547, study PRJNA631951) | gut metagenome | biome: gut microbiome; feature: rumen; material: SC-attached | host: Bos | place: Iran: Karaj | collected 2018-10 | reverse complement strand
AGGTCTACTTTGCCGACAAAACAAATTCCTTGCGAGTCTTTGCGTTTTGCGCATGCGAGGTTTTGTTCGGCGGCAATTCTTCTTACCTCTGGTTTGATAATTTCACCAACGGGAAACAGCACATTTTTCAACTGCTCCTGACTCATCTGACAAAGAAAATAACTTTGGTCTTTATTAGGGTCGTCGCCGGCAAGAAGCCTTGAATATTCTTTGCCGTCTTCGCCGATAACTGTGTCGCGGCGACAATAATGTCCCGTTGCCACATAATCAGCACCGAGTTCTTTGGCGTATTGATTGAAAATCTCAAACTTGATTTCCCTATTGCACAAAACATCGGGATTAGGCGTGCGTCCTTTTGCATATTCGTCAAACATATAATCAACAACATGCGAAAGGTAACGCTCGGAAGAGTCAACCACATGAAGCGGAATGTCCAACTGCTTTGCCACCATTTTAGCAACCATTTGATCTTCTTCCCAAGTACAATCGCCCGAAAGCGTAACCGACGAATTTTTCCAATTAATCATAAACAAAGCGTGGACATCGTAACCCTGCTGTTTTAAGAGATACGCCGCAACGCCGCTGTCAACGCCGCCTGAAAGTCCTATAACTACTTTTTTGCTCATTTTCTTGCTTCAAATTTAAAGGCTGAGGTTTCTTCCGGAACAATATCAAAAATATCGTCCTGAAATACAAAATCAAAATCAGCCGCATATTTCGGATTTTGTTTTACTTTTAAGGCTTTTGAAGGTGCGGTTTCCAAAACAAAATCCTTTATCCGATTTTTTGACATTTTGTAAAGGTTGATTGCCATACCTGAGGAATCTTCGCTGAAACCAAAAGCAGAATTTTCTGTTAAACAATCCGCAACCTTGCCCGCAAAAATCACGTCTTCAACAGCAGGTTTTCTCGCACTGCCGCTGCAAACGAGCGTTACGGGTTTGTTGTCAGTTTTTAGTCTGTCTATTAACGCCGAAAAGTTTAAGAACGAACCCGCCAAAATCTTGTCATAATCATAAATGACAGAGCGCGTATAAGTGCCGTTAGTGGTACAAAAAGCCAACTTTCTGCCCCCAACGTTTTCTCGTGTCATATCAACGGGCGAATTATTAAAATCGTAACCGTCAAGTTGAACGCCTTTGTATTCACCGCAAATAAGATAGTTTTGGTCTTTTTTGAGCCTTAACGGGGTTTCTTCGTCGGCAAAAGTCTCCACAAAGAGTGCACCGTTTGCAAGTGCCGTTGTCATTGAAGACGTAAAACGCAAAACATCAATCAAAACTATGTTGAAATGTTTTTGGTGATAACGGTACAAATCTGGCGCAAAAACTACGTCAATGTCTTGTGTCATAATGTTTAATTTCGCAAAGTTCTACCTCGTAAATAAGGTTTGCGTATTCTTCGCCACCGACTTTTGTATTACCAAAACCGTAAGACGAAGGAACGTAAAACCTTGAAATTCCGCCTTCTTTCATTTTTGTAATTCCTATCTGAAAGCCTGCCGTATAAACATCGGAAGTTTCTGTAACGTTAGGAATTATTGACGGTAATAAATAAGTCAGTGCTTTTTCCGTTGAAGACGAAATCAAAGAATCAGGCTTGTTAAGAATATATAACTTATACTTAAAAGCCACCGTGTCGCCGGCTTCGCATTGCTCGCCCCTACCCTCCGAAACTACTTCGTAATAGATGTTGTCGGATTTTTCGGCATTGATGTTACGGGCTTTGAGAAAAGATTTTATATCGTCAAGGTCTTCTTCGAGTTGCGTTTCTTTTTTGCAAGCAAAAAGTGCAACCGAAATCATCAGAAACAACAAAAAAAATTTTTTCATAACAATTTTGTTTTTAATTTTTTTATAAGAAATTTTCGCGCAAAATTAGTGATTTTCGGTTTACTTTGCAAATCTTTTTATTCCTTCTCCGCCTCTTTTAATTTTTTTCTCTGTTTACTTCTTGCAAATGCGTCCTTAACTTTTTCCGCAAGTTTTCTCTCGTCTTTTTGTTCTTTTGACTCAAAACCCATAGTCGCCTTTATACCCGATAAAATGGACTTTACCCAATACGAAGTAAAACTGCGCGTTGAATCGGGTTCGGCATAAATGTAACCGATTTTTTTCGTATTTTTCTTTTTAACAAACATATTAACAAGCAGCGAAAGAAGTTTACGTTTTTTCTCCTGAACGCTGTCGGCTTTGTTCAATGCAACTTTCAAATCCCGATATTCAAACGACGAAATGCCTTTTGAAGACGTGTTGTCGGAATGAAACATAATATTAGCAGAATAAAGTGTTCCGTCGTTGATTTTTGCGAAAAGCGAATTTTCCAAAAACGGATTCAACTCCGGCAAATACACCGAATCAACTTTTATTTTGCAGTCAAACTCCTCTGTCATAGAACTTCTCGGATATTTAAAAGAACCCGAAACGGCTGACTTATTCATCAGCAGACCTTTCATCATAAAAGTCATCGTGTCGGTATATTTTATTTGACTTTCATCGTTTGAAAGGTTGTAAATATAACCATTTATATCGTTGATTGTCAGTATTCCCGGTACAGAAGCGGCCGGATTTGACTGTTCTATTGCAAGATACGTGTCGGTGATTTTTGCGGTTTTAACGTTTAGGAAAAACGGTATCCTGTCCAACCATTGCAACAAAGTCGGCTGAATTTCTGTGCCGTTAGGTTTTGCATTGTCGCCGTATGCAAGAAAAGATACTTTGTCCAAATAAAGCGAATCCATGTTAAGAGTTTTCTTTTCGATTGCTGTTTTCCAGTCAAAATTTTTTGCAACGGCATTTTCGCAAGTGATAAAGGTTGCTGACCGCGAAATATCAAACGCCTTGCAAAAATCGTAACGGTTGGTGTAAGGACGAAAATCCATGTTTTTAATCCAAACCGTGTGAGTATTAGGATTAAGCACCGCACGAGGAAAATTCAACTTGAAAACACTGTCCTTCATATAAAAAGTGTGGTCGACGATGCCCGCCAAAACGAGTTTGCCAGGAATATCGTAATCCTTGTATTTCAGAGTGTTGAGTTCCGAAATATTCAAATCCATATTTTGAAGCACCACTTTTGGCTTATTGTCTCTGAGATTGATGTCCATAGAAAAACCGCTTGAAGTTACGCTGTCAACCTCAAAAGCAATAGTGTTGAACATCTTGAATAAAACATCGTCCAAACTGCTTTTTTTGTTGCCCGGAAAAATTTCAACTTTCGGACTTTTCATGTCCATAAATTTTCCTGTGATTTTCTTTTTGAACATCAAATCCAAATAATTTGCATTTGTAAGCAGAATATCGGGACAAGTAACTTTTGTACGTTTCGGATTGTCGGGCATACCCCAGAAAAATCCGCCGACTTTTAGGCTGTCGTTTTTTTCGACGGCTTTTTCCGTAGTGATTCGGCTCGAATCTTTCAAGACAAATTTGAAACTTTCAAGATTGATAAACGGCTTTTCAAAATTCATAATGTAACCGCTTTTTTGAAAATTTGCGCTGTCAATACTGAAATTTTTCACAGTCAAATCAAACTCCGTTTTCAAAACTTCCGTCTTAAACATTTCATCTTCGTCGCCACGGAAAAAGCCAAAGACGGAGTTAAATGTTGAAACGCTGTCAACTCTAAAACCTTTGACAGGACTATTGCTGCGTTTTTTTTCCGTTTTAACAGTTGTATCAGCCTTAAAATCAATGTTTTTAGCAAGCAATACAGAAGCGTTGTCAAACTTTAAAACCTCTGCCGGAAGTATACCCGTTTCTGCGAAATTCTTAAAATCTGCGTTTTCAATATAAAGCTCCGGAATATAAACGTTTATGAGGTTTTTAGGCAAAAATCTTCTGTTTGGTCTCTCCGAAAGTAAAAGCGTTTTTATTTTGACAAAATTCTTCTTTGTTGAAAGGTTGATATTTCCCGTCCGCACCAAATGCACGCGGTCGGGCATCAAAAACTCAAAATTGTTGATATCCAATTCGTAATCCTTTGCAAGCATAATTTTTTTGTCCGCAGAAATGCTGTCTTTGCTGTAAAAGAAACCTTCCGTAAAAAATTTGAAATTTGAGGTCGTTGAAGCAAGTTTGTTGTTGAACGTATCGCGAAAACCAAACGCCAAAATGCTTGAATCTGTAATCAAAGTGTCGGCTTTTATAAGGTTCAACCTTTGCGGCAAGATGTCTGCCAAGAGTCTGTCAAACGCCGTATACAACTGATAAACAGAATCTTGAAGTGAATCTCTCTCTATTTTCAAAGTGTCGTGCGCGGTAGTGTTATTGCTTGTTTTTAGTTGCGGATATATGTTGATGTGGATTTGCGGGTGCGCAATAAGAAGTTTTTCAAAACGGATTTCCTGCTTAAAAAATATATCGAGAAGTTGAATTTTTGTAAATTCTGCTTTACTAACGGAAATATCAATCGTTGATGACTTTTTAAGCCTTTTCATAGTTTCGATGATTGACGAATCCCGATCGTAAGTATAAGTAAAATTTTCTATCAACACTTTGTCTTTCTTGGTGTTAACAGTAAATTCGCGACACCTTAACGTATGAAAATTTTTAGGGGTTTTCATCACCAAATCTTGAAGTTGCAGGTTGACATTTGTGGTCAAAAACGGCATAGAACCTTCCGAAAGCGTTTTTTTATTAATCGTAAAATTACTGAGATTAAGCGTCATTTTGCCCGAAAGTCTTAGACTATCTTCCTTGATTGCGGCCTTTGAGGTAACGTCAACGCTACCTCTTGAAATGATTACATTATTGATTTTCAGAGACTTAAAAAACTCGTCAGAGAGTGCAGAAACCAAATTATGTTTTGGAGCGGCATTGTTTTTGGCAGTGTCAATAAAACTTTTTGTATTAATTTCCGGCAAAATTATTTTCACCGCAGAGGCTTGATAATAGCCTGTATTATAAGCCTTTATAATGTCTATATCCGAAATTTCAACTTTCGGGATTTTTATGTTAATTTCCTTTAATGTAGAGTCAGCGGTTTTGTACGTTGGACGGATAATTATTTTTTCTGCCTTGACACTTTTTTCATTTGTGGCGGCAAGAATGTTTTTAGCGGAAAATTTGTGTCTATTGTCCGGCAAAAGCATTTGATAATCAGCAATTTTGACACCGATATTTTCTGAGTACAATATTTTGTCCCGATTTTTATACGCCAAAGAATCCAACAAAAATTTTTCCAAAAAAATATTGATGTTTTGAGCCGTGTAAGTCGGTTTTTGAGGTGTTGCGGCTTTGGTAATTTTAAGATTAGCGTCTTCTATTTTCAGCGTGTCTATTGCAACAGTTTTTAGCGTGCCTTGAATCAGCGGGTAAAAGTTGCTTGAAAATTTTTCAAACTTTTTTGTCTTTTTGTTCATTTTTCCAGCCTGCAAAAATTCAATTTTCGGCTCAGAAATTATGACGTTTTTTAAGGCGACATTTTTTTCAAAATACGCCTTATTGATGTCCAAACCAGTGATTTTTAAGTTTTTAAGTCCGACATTGAATTTGTTGTTTATAGTATTTTTTTCAGCGTTTTTACCATCAGCAGAGAGTTTTGCGTTTTCGGCGTAGATTACTGAATCTTTGGTGTTGACGTAAAGTTTTGCGGCTTTTACAGTGTGAATACTGTCGCCTAAAACAATATCGTAATTTTCGGTATTTAATTCCAGTGTTTGAGAAAAAAACAGTGTATTTCTCTTTTCATGAATTTCCTTATCGAGACGGAATTTTGTGAGTGTTAAATCGATTTTTGCAACCTCAATGTTGCTTTTCTTGTTTTCGACGCTGCTGTTAAAATCAAAATATCCGTCATTAATTTTTATAGAATTGATAATCAGCGCATTCAAAAACGGTTCTATTATCGGGAACAAATCATTATGAACGGCATCGTATTTTTTGCCCTCGCTTTTTTTCGGTTTTGCGACAAGGCGTATTTCCGGACTTTCGAGTTCTATCTTATTGATTCTTAGTCTATCTCTCAAAATCGCAAAAAAACTTATGTTTTTTACGATAAATTTTTTGACGGAAATATTGTAAACACCTTTGTTATAGTTTTCTTCGTTGATTTTTTTTAAGTAAACGGCGGTATCTGCTACAAGCGAAAAATTTTCCATTTCAAAACTTTTTGTTAGAAAATTTATCTCAAACTTATCAAAATTCATTGTGTAAATTCCACCGCTTGATTTATTGACGGCTTTGCAGATAGTGTTTTTTAAGAGGGGTAAAGCATAATTAATCCCGACATATTGTAAAACGCCGAGTATCAACGATATAACAATCAACGCCCGCAGCAACCGCTTGACGTTGAACCGTTTTTTCGTCTTCTGTTTTTTTTCTATATCAGTTTTTTCTTCCGTCATTGTTTTTTATTTTCAACGCTAAAACCACCGACGGTATTGCGCACAAAACCACCCAAACGAAAAACATCTTGTAACCGAAAAGTGTTTGCAAATATCCGCTGACCATTCCGGGTAACATCATTCCTGCCGCCATAAAAGCCGTACAAACTGCGTAATGCGAAGTTGAATTTTCGCCCGCTGAAATTTGCATCATGTAAACCGTGTACGCAGTAAAACCAAACCCGTAACCAAATTGTTCAATGAAAACCATTGACGATACCGCAAAAAAATTCTGAGGTTGAATCCACGCCATGTAAGCATAAAACAAATCCGGTAAATTCAAGGCTAAAATCATAATTATCAGCGACTTATTCAATCCCCGCTTTGCGATAAAAATTCCGCCTAAAATTCCGCCTAAAATCAGCGCAATAAGTCCTACCGTGCCGTTTATAAAACCTAACTCACTTGTTGACAACGCCAAACCTCCGTTTTCAAGCGAATCCAAAAGAAACAGCGGCGCAATTTTCGTTAGTTGCGCCTCACTCAACCTATAAAGCAATAAAAAGCCGATTATCAATAAGATACCATCTTTTTTGAAAAACGTTACAAAAGGTTTTATAAAATTTTTGTCCTTAGAAACTTCTTGTTTTTCTTCTCCAAGCGGCAGCGTAAACTTATGATAAACAGCAAGTAAAATCATCAAACCCGAAAAAATTGCGAAAATAATTTGCCAAGCAAACTTTATATCGTGATATTTCTCTGCTAACTCGCCTGCCAAAATCACCAAACCACCTTGACAAAAAATCATCGAAAGTCTATAAAAAGTGTTTCGGATTCCAACCCAAAAGGCTTGCGTATCTTTGTCTAACGCCTTGATATACAAGCCGTCAGCCGCAATATCGTGTGTTGCCGAAGCAAAAGCCGCTACCCAAAAAAACACCAAAGTATATTTTACGACATTGTCATTAGGAATAAAATACGCTACTCCCGCAAACAAAATTCCGCACAAAAACTGACAAAACGTTACCCAAAATTTTGAATTTTTGAACATTTCCGTAAGCGGCGACCACAGCGGCTTAATCAGCCACGGAATGTAGAAACTACTTGTGTAAAAGGCTATTTCATAGTTATTAAGACCAATAACTTTATAAAAAATTACGCTCAAAACGTTGACCGCCATATACGGCAAGCCTTCTGCAAAATACAGCGAAGGCACCCAACAAATAGTTTTATTCTTATTAATCATAAAGTTTTTCGATGTATGCACCTTTATAATAGTGCGCTAAAATTTCTTTGTAATTTTTACCGTTTTCAGCCATGACAGCCGCGCCAATTTGACACAAACCTACGCCATGTCCCCAACCTGCACCGTAGAGCGTAAAACCATTTTCACTTTTTTCAACAGTAAACGCCGACGAATAAAGGTGTGATTTTGAAAGCAAACGCCTTATTTCCAATTCTTTACCGATGATTCTCGTCTTTTTTTCGCCAACGATTTTCAGCCTAACGATTCTGCCCGAAACGCCCCTTGTCAGCGGAATAAGATCAATGATTTTGCCGTAATCATCACCAGATTTTTCTTTTATAATTGCTGACAATTCGTCAAAAGTATAGAAAACTTTCCAACGGTAAAAGTCAGAATATTCGTTGTCGTAAGAGTTAAGTATTTTTGACAAAAGTTGTTTATTAGACGTGTTGCAATACGCTTTGGGTGAAGACATTATAAATTTTACAGCGTTTTCTTCAACGGTCAAATCGTCCGTAAAATTTTCGTCAAAATCGTCAACTTTTTCCAAATAATCATAATGCGTATTTTGCCAACAATTTTCAAAAAGTTCGCTTGCTCCGCCGCAGCATTTTGAAAACCGAGCATCGCAAACTTCATTGCCATAAACCAAAACTTCGCCAAAAGTTTCTTCGATTGCGGCTTTGACATTCGGGTTAATTGCGCGGGTTATGCCTTGATAACGCTGACAATGGTCGTCGGCACAAACGTCAAAATATTTATGAGCCTCGTTGTCGTACCAAGTAATTGTTTCATTGTCGCTTATGTACGGCTTTTGAGACGAAGGAATATAGTTCATTCTGTTCAACGCCCAAGAGCGAGAAATCACTGCGTGCGCTTTCAAGAGTTCTTTCGGACAATTAGCATTCATCTCGGACGAAATCACCGACTGCAAATACAATTCAATTGGTATATAATTGATTAACAATATCTTACTGTCAACACACCTGAACATAAAACCACCTTTGAACCGTTGATTTTCCTTTCTTGACCAATGAAAACCCTTACCGATTTCAATATCAGGGACTTCTATATAAAAATTTTCATCGTCGTCATGGTCTTTAAGATAAATTCCGTCGTATCGCCGGCCATCGTCATTATTAACGACTTTCTCGCCCTCGCGGTGAACAGTATAATCGTTGCCGCCAGAGATTTTTAGTGTTACTTCCTTGTCGTAACTTCCGAGACCGACCATCATTATCGGCTGTCTGTCAAAATATCTACTGTACATTTTGAAAAGTTTGGTTGTTAATTGACGGTTCTAACGTGATAATCGAACCGTCTTTCATGACAATATTTCTTCCCTTATCGACAGCGTTAATAGACCCTATGATAGAAAACATATCATTATTTTTTATTTTCTCATAGTTTTTCAACTCTATCGTGAATAATAGTTCGTAATCTTCGCCGCCGTTGAGGGCTGCAATTACGGGGTCTATGTTAAACTCTTTTGCCATTTTTTCTGTATCAGGGGCGACAGGAATTCTCTCTTGGAAAATTTCGCAACCCATGTTTGAAGCGTTGCAAAGATTTATAATTTCGCTTGCAAGACCGCTCGAAAGCGAAATCATAGACGTGGGTTTAACCTCTTTTTTCTTTAAGTAATCCGTTAACTCTTTGGGACTTTCGGGTTTTAACTGACGTTTCAAGACATAATCGTAACCTGAAAGTTGCGGCTGAGTTTCGGGATTTAAGTTGAAAAGTGCTTTTTCTCTTTCCAAAAGTTGAAGTCCTAAGTATGCGCCACCCAAATCACCTGTAACACAAAGTAAATCAGTTGGTTTTGCACCGCTACGATAAACTATTTCTTCATCATCAGCCTCGCCCGTAACCGTTACTGCAATCGTGATTCCCTTGCGCGAGGTTGTAAGGTCGCCACCAATTAAATCGACTTTGTAATTTTTGCACGCAGCGTGCACACCGTCAAAAAATTCAAGGATATGAGCCTGCATTACTTTATTGCTTACTGCAAGCGAAACTGTAATCTGCAACGGCTTTGCATTCATAGCGTAAATACTTGTTACAGCGGCTGTTACAACTTTATAACCGAGATGTTTAAGCGGTGTGTAAGTAAGGTCGAAGTGTATTCCTTCGGCAAAAATAAGACTTCTTAACAGCGTTTTTTTTCCGCCTGAAAAGTCAGAAATCGAGGCATCGTCGCCGATTCCGAATATGGTTTGAGAGTTGTATTTTACGTTTTTTTCTTGGATTTTTTTCACCAAACCGTTTTTCCCATACGGAATTGATGTATTTTCGTTTTGTAATTCTTCTTTCATTTTTTATCAAAGTTCCAAAAAAATTATATAATTTTGCCTTGCAAATTTAATCAATTTTTGAACAAATGAAAATAAAAGTTTTATCAATATTTTTATTATTAAGTGTTTTGCCTTTCGGTTTGAAGGCTCAGCAGGCGATTTACGACATTTCCGACTTGGAAATTTTTCCAGACGACAATTCCACAGCAACAGTCAGAATACATTGTGATTCAGATCTTAAAGCCATAGAAAAGAACATCATCGCCGGTAACAAAAAACGTCAGGCATACGGTTATAGTGTTCAGATTTTTTTCGGTTCGGGTTCTGACGCTCAGGAAAAAGCCGAAAATACGGTAAAAGATTTTAAGAAGGATTTTCAAGACGAAGAGGCAAATATCGTTTATGAAGCCCCTTATTTTAAGGTTCACGCAGGAAATTGCCGTTCAAGATTAGAGGCTATGAGGCTGAAAAAACAAGTCGAAGACAAATTTCCCGGCTGTTTTATCATAGAGTGCAAAATCGGATATCCAAAATTATAAATTTTGCTCTCAGACAAAAAAAAAAATGAACAATTTGGGCGAAATCGAATAAAAAATCGTCGATTTCGCCCGAATTGTTTTGGTGAATTGATTTTTTTTGTGATAATTTTATGCTGGAAAAATGTCTTGAACTATGGAACAATTTATCGGGCGAAAATACGAAAAAGAACTATTAAAACAATATATAAACTCCTCAAAATCAGAGTTTTTAGCGGTTTACGGACGGCACAGAGTAGGCAAAACGTTTCGTTTTTGATGTAACGTTAGAGGATTTGTTTGTGGTGATATAAAAAATTCCCGTTAAGAGAATTTTACACCACCACTTCCACAATCTCTCTGCCATCAAGACTTATCGTCTTTGCTTCGGGTTTTGATTTTTTGTTGAAACAAAACGAAAGCAAGTAGCCTTTGTTAATACGGTAATAATCAAATCGATCGCTGATGTCTACCATGTAATGCTCGTCGGGGTAGCAAATGCCTGTTATGTTGAATCGTCTTTTCAGCAAACTTTTTCACCACAATTTTGACACACGCCTCTTATAATATATGACACGCTGACCGCTGTAAAGTTGTTCGGAAGTTTTACTTCCGGAATATGTTCGCTTTTTATACAAAAAGTTTTTCCACATTCGGTACAATAAAAATGAACGTGATGACATTCCTCATGATGTGGAGAATTGTGAGAATGTACACAATATTTCTGATGACCTGAACCATCGTCAAAGTCGTGAAGAAGTCCGTTTTCAGTAAAAACTCTTAACGCCCTAAAAAGAGAGGATTTGTCCGTATCAACGAGCAAATCCTCAATATCTTGAAGCGAGAATGCGTAGTCCAAATTACGTATTGTTTTCCAAACAAGTATTCTTACCGCTGTCGGACGAATATTGTTGTCAATTAACAGATTTTCAATATCTTCATTTGGAATACTCATTGCTAAAATTATCTTTTTTTCGCTGCCTTCAAAGTATTTTTCAAAAGCGAACAAATCGTCATCGGACCAACGCCACCCGGAACGGGGGTTATCAAAGCGGCTTTCTTTGAAACTTCGTCAAAATCAACGTCGCCTTTCAACTTCCAACCTGATTTCGTCTGGTCGCTTTTAACACGTGTTGTGCCGACATCAATCACCGTTACACCGTCTTTGACCATGTCAGCGGTAACAAAACCCGGTCTGCCGATTGCCGCAACCAAAATGTCAGCAGTTTTGGTTATCTCTTTTAAATTCTCTGTCCTTGAATGACAAACAGTTACAGTTGCGTCAATACCTTTCTGACTCATCAAAATGCTCAGCGGTCTGCCAACAATATTGCTTCTGCCGATGATAACACAATGTTTACCAGAGGTTTCAACATTGTAACGTTTCAACAAATCAACAATTCCCGAAGGCGTTGCCGAAACAAAAGTGTCAAGTCCCGCAACCAAACGTCCAAGGTTTACAGGGTGAAAACCGTCAACGTCTTTTTCTGGGCTGATTGCCTCGATAACTTTCTGTTCGTCAATATGTTTCGGAAGCGGTAACTGAACAATAAAACCGTCGACATCAGCATCTTTGTTCAATTTATCAACCGTTTTCAAAAGTTCTTCTTCCGTAACATCGTCCTCAAAACGAATCAAAGACGATTTGAAACCAACCTCCTCACACGATTTAATTTTATGCGCCACGTATGTTTCACTGCCGCCATCATGTCCAACCAAAACAGCAGCCAAATGCGGCTTCCTATTCATTTTTTTAACTTCTTCGGCAATCTCCGATTTGATTTCAGAAGAAGTTTTTTTTCCGTCTATTAATTGCATAATTCTTGTTTTTTAATCCGCTCGCCGCGGGGGCGTTCCCTTTTAAAAAAGGGAACCGGAAAACTTTTATATTCGCGCTTTCAGCGCGGAGTGGCGTACATAACTTACTCCGGCGAACGAAGTGAGCCGAATATAAAAGTTTTTTGGTTCTTTTTTTCAAAAAAGAACAACTACTACTATCTACGTTTCATTTGATTCATCATGCCCATCAAGCGGCGTGCGCCTGAGCCTGACATCATTTTCATAAGTTTGCGGGTTTCTTCAAACTGTTTTAACAGTCTGTTGACGATAGCCACGTTTGTACCGCTTCCTTCTGCTATTCTGCGACGACGGCTACCGTTGATAACTTGTGGGTTTTCTCTTTCAAACGGGGTCATTGAATAGATGATAGCCTCTATTTCTTTGAAAGCGTCGTCGTTGATGTCAAGGTTTTTGATAGCCTTTCCGACACCCGGAATCATTGAAGCCAAATCTTTCAAGTTACCCATCTTCTTGATTTGCTGGATTTGAGCCAAGAAATCGTTGAAGTTGAATTGGTCTTTTAAGATTTTCTTTTGAAGTTTTTTGGCTTCTTCTTCGTCGTATTGTGCTTGAAGTTTTTCAGCGAGAGAAACGATGTCGCCCATGCCGAGGATTCTGTCCGCCATACGTGAGGGATAGAAAATGTCAAGAGCGTCGATTTTTTCACCCGTTGAAACAA
>JAEEGK010023380.1_pt1 | contig 12899 bp, 5 predicted proteins | sample 8958771 | NCBI WGS metagenome assembly JAEEGK01 (sample SAMN16246547, study PRJNA631951) | gut metagenome | biome: gut microbiome; feature: rumen; material: SC-attached | host: Bos | place: Iran: Karaj | collected 2018-10 | reverse complement strand
TTAATGCTTCAGTAGCAACAATTAAAACAAAAAAAACTATTCAATTTGTTGATTGGTGTCCAACTGGATTTAAATGTGGTATTAACTATCAACCACCAACTGTTGTTCCAGGAGGAGATCTTGCTAAAGTTATGAGAGCAGTTTGTATGATTTCTAACTCAACTGCAATTGCTGAAGTCTTCTCAAGATTAGATCATAAATTCGATTTAATGTATACTAAAAGAGCATTCGTTCATTGGTTTGTTGGAGAAGGTATGGAAGAAGGAGAATTCCAAGAAGCTAGAGAAGATCTTGCTGCTTTAGAAAAAGATTATGAAGAAGTTGGTGTTGAATCTTCTGATGAAGGAGAAGAAGGAGATGAAGAAGAAGGTGGAGAAGGTGGTGAAGAAGGACAATAAACAATTAAATGTTTTAAGTAATATTTAATATTTCTAAATAATAATTGATTTTTTTATCAAGGAAATTTTTTTTAAAATTTAAATTTTTTAATTTTTTTTTTTATGAAAAATTTAATATTTTTTATAAATATAAATAAACTAAATTTATAATAATAAGTAAATAAATATACATATGAAATATTTATATAAAAAATTTATAATTTGTTATTTAACAATTACAATCTGAATTTTCTTCATTTTCTTCTTCATTCTTAATAATAATATTTCTTTCATTAGATTCTTTTTTATTATTTGGAACATAATTTTTAACAAACTTATTAAAAACTTTTTCCATTAAATTTTCAAAAACTTCAATAATATTATCTCCATTTTTAGCACTTGTAAAAAATAATTCAATATTATTATCATTTGCATATTTTTTTGCAATATCAATATCAACAAATTCTTTATTAATATTATTTTTATCATTTAAAAAATCACATTTATTTCCAGCAATAACAATAATTGCATTATTATTAAAAGTTTTTAATTCTTCTCTCCATTTTTTTACTCTTGAAAAAGAGTTTAAATTTGTTATATCATAAACTAAAAGAACTCCTTTTGCATCTCTATAATAAATTGGTGTTATTGAATTAAATTTTTCTTGTCCTGCTGTGTCCCAAATACTAAATTTATATTTTTTTGAATTAAATATTTGAATTTTTTCAATATAACTTGATGATACAGTTATTTCTTCTCCTTCATTGAATTTATTATTAATGTATTTATTTATTATTGATGTTTTACCTACTCGACCATCACCAATTAATATGAGTTTTAAAGGTGTTTTTAACATTTTATTTTAAATTTTAATATAATAATTGTTTTTTGAAATTATTTTTTTTAGAAAAATAATTAATTAACAAAATATTGCAAATATGATTTTAATTAATATAACTATTTTTAAAAGGATAAAAAAATTTAATAAATATAAATTGAATAGTTATTAAATTTATATCTCATTTTATTATTTTTTTCATATTTATTTTATTATGAATAAAATATTAATATTTTATTTCTATATTTAAACATCAAAAATAAAAATTTAATATTTAATTAATTGATATTTATTATTAAAATATTTAACAAATGTCAAGCAATATGAATCCTTTCGAAGTCTTTAAGGATATTATTAAAACAGGAGGAAGAGATAAAGGAAAATGGGAATTATTGACATATATAATTCACAGTCAATCAAAGAGTCATCAATATTTAATTAATGAACTTTTTCATTATATTTCAAATAATAATTTTAATCAAGAATTAATATATGATATATTAGATTATATTATAGATAATTGTATAAATTTAAAAATAGTAAATAATATATTAGACATGAAATTCATAGGTTTATTATGTGGAATCGTTCAAAAAAGTGAATCTTCAAAAGATGTGAAAATAAAAATTCTTTTTTTATTTCAAAAATGGAAAAATAATGAAAATATTTTAAAAATATATAATGAATTAAGTAAAAATATTATTTTTCCTCCAAAGGGGTTTAAAATTGATACCTATAAAAAATATTTAAATGAAGAAACTTCAACTCAAAATAATTCTTATAACAATGAATTTTCTAATATTTATGAAGAAAATCAACAAAATGTTAATGAATTTCAAGAAGATGAAGATGAAAATGATTTTAGATTATTAAAAAGTACAATAAAATTAGATAAATTAAATTTAAATCAACATTCATCAAACCAAAATATTATATATCCAAATCAATTTAATAATAATAATAATACACCAAATCAATTTAATAATAATAATATGTCAAATCAATTTAACAATAATAATAATACACCAAATCAATTTAATAATAATAATAATATGTCAAATCAATTTAACAATAATAATAATACATCAAATCAATTTAATAATAATAATAATACACCAAATCAATTTAATAATAATAATAATACACCAAATCAATTTAATAATAATAATAATACACCAAATCAATTTAATAATAATAATATGTCAAATCAATTTAACAATAATAATACACCAAATCAATTTAATAATAATAATAATACACCAAATCAATTTAATAATAATAATAATACATCAAATCAATTTAATAATAATAATATGTCAAATCAATTTAATAATAATAATATGTCAAATCAATTTAATAATAATAATAATATGTCAAATCAATTTAATAATAATAATAATATGTCAAATCAATTTAACAATAATAATAATACATCAAATCAATTTAATAATAATAATAATACATCAAATCAATTTAATAATAATAATATGTCAAATCAATTTAATAATAATAATAATACATCAAATCAATTTAATAATAATAATATGTCAAATCAATTTAATAATAATAATATGTCAAATCAATTTTATAATAATAACACATCAAATCAATTTAACAATAATAATATGTCAAATCAATTTTATAATAATAACACATCAAATCAATTTAACAATAATAATAATACACCAAATCAATTTAATAATAATAATATGTCAAATCAATTTAATAATAATCAAAATAATAATACCTCAATTTATAGAAATCAATATTTTAATAATATACCATATCAAAATAATACTAATCAAAATATTAGATATTATAATAATTATATTACACCAAATCAATTTAATAATAATAATAATACATTAAATCAATTTAATAATAATCAAAATAGTAATACCTCAATTTATAGAAATCAATATTTTAATAATATACCATTTCAAAATAATAATAATTATAACATTTCAAATCCTAATAATAATTATCAAAATTATCAAAATAAAAATTATAATAATTAAAATTATGAAAATCTTAAATCATTAAAATATTAAATAATTTAAATCTTTCCTTAATTTTAAACATTTTCATTAAATATTTTCAATTTGTTATTCATTATGATAAATATCAGAAAAATTAAAATAATATAATTTAAATAACTTTAAAATAAATATTTTAAAAAACTTTTTCTTTAAAAAAATAAAAATCTATATTATTTTTACAATTTAAATATATAAATTCATTTTTAAAATCTAATTAGTTTAAAAAATAATAAAAGTTCAAAATTGAAGTAATATATTCATTTAAATAAAAAAAATTTTGTAATTTTTATTTAACTAAAGAAAAATATTTTATATCTTGAATAAATCTATCATTCTCTGAAAAAGATAAAAAACCTTTTTCAACTCTATTAAATTCTTTATTAAATATAAGAAAATGAAATTCATTTGAATCATCAATTTTATAATCAATAAAAATAAATGATTTATTTTTAAATATCGATAAATCAAAAGAATAATAATAAATTTCATAATTATCTCCCCATTCAAAATCTTTAAAATTACATTTGGCATAAAACAATTTTATTTCTAATTTTTCACTTAAATTTTGAATCTTACCAACCCAAAGAGTACTTTTACAAGGCATTATATTACCAATAAAATGTCTATTCTTTTCTTGAATTTCATAACTAATAGTATAATTATGATATGACTCAACATTATTTAATTCTTGAAATTTTTTATTTCCTCTAATAAAAATTGCATATAATAAACTTCCTAAACTATGACATTCATCCATTGCTATTGTTTTAGATATTGGCAATTTCAGTTGTTCACTAATTACCTTTTGTAATATTGGAATTCTTAATAATTGACCTGCCATTTCAACTTTAATTGGTTTATATTTTTTTATTGTAAAAAGAAAATTTATTAATTTAACTTTGATTATTGATATAAAGTCTTTTATTATCTCTTCAAATTCTTCTCTTTTTATTTCATAAGAAAAATCTATTTCATTTTGTATTGCATCAACATTAATTAATGCCTCATCATTTATAGTAAGTGTTTTTTTTGCTTTTTCTATTTCTTCTAATAATCTTATTTTATTTCTTCCTGTTACTTTTAATTCAATATTGTTTTTTTCTTTAAATTTTTTTAAACATAATTCAAATAATTTATTATTTATATCTCTTCCTCCCAAAAAAGGAATATTTTCAACATATTTAACACTAAATTTTTTTCTTGAAAATTCAGATAAAATAAATGAAGTTTTTGAATGACCAATATCAATAAAAATAATATATTTATTTTCATATGTTAATTCATTATAATTTAAATATCCATAATACATTGTTAAAGCAGTTGATTCATTTATCATTGGTTCATTATATATATCTAAAGCTTTTAAAATATTTTTTAATGATTCTTTTTGATAAAATGTATAATAATCTGGAATTGAAAATATAAATTTTTGATTTTCATTAGTTTTTAATTTCAATTTTATCTTTTTATGAATTTCATTTAAGAAAGCATAAACTAAATGATCACCTGTAATTAAATATTCATTGTTTTTTATTTTAAATTTAAATTTATTTTCTTCTTTTATATAATTTTCATGTGTATATAAATATTTAAATTCCTCTTTATTAATTCCTAAATCATATCTAAAACCAATAAAACGTGATAAATTTTCAAAAGTTGATAAATAATATTTTTTATATCCTAGTTTAGTAGATTCACCAATGAAATTATTGTCATCTTTAAATTGAATAATAGATAAAATAACTCTTTCAAGATAATCATTTAGTATTGGATTCAATTTAAAATCTGTTGTAGAATAAATATCTTTAACATAAATTAAATCACCTGCAGAATATTTAGTATTTTGGGAACCAATATTAATCCCAATCATTAAATTGTATTTAAAAAAAATTTAAATTGAAATTCTTATATAATTAATTTAATTTTTAAAAAAATAATTCATAAATATTTCTGCTATTTTATTCAATTTTATTCTATATAATAAATGAATACATGGAGTACAATTTATATTTATTATTCTAGAATCATCTTCTTTTAATCTATTTCTCCCAATTGAATAATCATATAAAAAGATACTTCTAACAATTAAACCTACATCGAATTTCGAATAACAATTAAATATTTTTCCTTTTATAACTTTAAAAATTTCATCCCAATTTTCATATATATATGAAGTAGCACCAGCAATAAAAATAACATTATTTATTTTATTATAAACTTTTCTTTTCAATAATTCTAATAAACAATTTTTAACAATATGACCACCTAAACTAAAACCAACTAAATTAATATTAAAATCACCAAAAAATAAATTAGATTCAATAATATTTGCTAATATTTTTCCACATATTTTTCCTCTTTCATCTGCAAAATTAAATTCTTGTTTATGATATAAAACTTCATTAAAATCAAAGTTATCTGAAGGCCAATAATAATAATAAATCATTGAATTAGGATATTCTTTTAAATATTCATTTGTAAAATTTATCCAATATTCTTTAACATCATAATCAGATGAATAAAAACCTTGTATAAAAATTGTAACCATATTTCCTTTTACTATATTAGAATGAGGAATTAATTTTAATTTCTTTTGAATAAACCCATTTTTTTGATTGTCCATATTAAATTTATTATTTAACCATTTCTTAATTAGACCAAATCTTCTTTTTGATCTTTGTTTATCTTGTTTTTTTTCTAATTCTTTTTCTTCCAATATATTTTTTTGAAATACTTCTTTTAAACTTTTTTCACAGCATTCATTCATTTTATTTTCTATGTCATCAAATTCAAAATTTAATAATTGTTTTGGATTTGTTATATTACTTTCATTCTTTTTATTTTCTGTTTCTTTAAATTCTTTTGGATTTGTTATATTACTTTCATTCTTTTTATTTTCTTTTTCTTTAAATTCTTTTGGATTTGTTATAGAACTTTCATTCTTTTTATTTTCTGTTTCTTCAAATTCTTTTGGATTTGTTATATTACTTTCATTCTTTTTATTTTCTGTTTCTTCAAATTCTTTTGGATATGTTATATTACTTTCATTCTTTTTATTTTCTGTTTCTTCAAATTCAAAATTTAAGAATTCTTTTGTATTTATTTTAGTACTTTCATTCTCTTTATTTTCTATTTCATCATAATCAACATTTAATTTTTTTGGATTTGTTTTTTGATTTGTTGTTTGAGTTATTGGAGTTTTTTTAAAGTATGTATTATAATCATCATTATTTTTTATTTTATCCTGAAATTCTCTTAAATAAATTTTGATATCACATAAAAATTGCAAATCTTTATCTAAACTATAAATAAATGCTTGAAATAATTTTATTGGATTATCAAAACCTATTTCAAATATGATATAACAATAAGAAGCCATTATAAATTTTATTGAATATTCTTTAGAATTACAATATTGTTCATTAAAAAATGAATCAATTATTTTATTTATTATTTCTCCTTTATCTTGATAATTAATATTATTTATTATATTTTGATAACTATTGCCTTCATAAGAATCTAATAAAAAAAAACTAATTAATTGATTAATCACTTTTTTCTGTAAATTTTTGATGTCCTCTTTTTTATATTCTAGATAAAACATTAAAAATAGATATAATAAATCTTGATTTAATGAAATATCATAATTTTCATAAAAAGGAGTTAATTCCTTTGTATAAAGTTTATTAATAATATTAAGAAAATTATTATCATTTTGTACATCATCAGTATCACTTTTATCTATTTTAATCGAATCATCAAAATTCGTTTTTTTTAAATAATTTTCATAATTTTCTTTTTCTTTTGTTAGACTTTTTAAAATTCTATAACCTCTAACTAATAAAAAATGAGGAAGTTCTTCTGCTTTAAATGCATTTTTAATTCTATTTAAATAAGTTTTTTCACTTAAATCCATATTTAAATCAAAATTATCATAATTTTTATTTATATCAATTATTTTTTGGTTGATATTTTGAGAAATTTCTTTAATTGCTTTGTTATTTTCAAATAATAATCTTAAAAGAGTATTTGAAAATCTTTTATATAACATCCTTTCATTTTTATTATCTTTATAATTAGTATTTATAAAATCTAAACAAAATAATTCTTTTATATAAAAATAAAAAATAACATCCGATTCATTTTTTAATTGATCTATTTCTTCTTGTAAAAAATTATTATTAATTTCATTTAAAAAATTTCCATATTTTTCAATATCTGTATAATTATCTGATTCCTCATTTTCAATAATTTCTTCATTTAAATTCTCCCAATTTTTCATGTTATTTTTTATTTTAATAAATTTAGGTATATCATTTACTTTTAAAGTGGAGACAATATCTGAATCATTCATTTTATAAATAAATTTATTATTTTATTTTACATTAATATTAAATAAAAAAATATTAAAAGTTAATCTTAATATTTTTATTAAAAGTAACAATCAAAATTTTTTAAAATTCAGAAAATAAAAAATCTTCCATGTTACAATATTTTTTATGAACTATTTCTAATATTTCTTTTATATTTCTTTACTAAAGTTTCTAATTCTAAATTATTTTAAAAAATTATATTAGAATAATTTTCAATTTAATTTATATCATAATAATAATTTTTGATAATGAATTAGATTATAAAAATAAAATATTATTTTATATAATTTTGAAAAAATATAAAATTTTTTACCTATCATAAAACCTTCAAGTAATAATATTTATATTAATATTTAATTTAAATTATTATAAATAAAATAATCACATTACTTCAACAAATAAATATTTTTCATTATTATCCAACATCACATTTCTAATAAGTAGAATTTTTATTTATTTCAAACATATTATTTATTCTTAATTCTTTTAATTCATTAAATATTATATCTGTTTTATTATCTTCTCCTATTAATTCTTATAAGTAAATTTTATAATTCTTTGTTTCTTAATTTATATTTAAATTCATTTTAATAATCTTATTTATTTTTGAAATAAATCTCTTTGGAGCAAATATTATTATTTTTTTCTAATTTTTTTATAAAATTTAAATCTTTTATTATAATTTATTCAAAGTCTTAATTGTATTTTAATAATATTTCTTAGTTAGTTTAATTTATATATTTAAATAACCTAATGTAATGAGAGAAATATATATTTTTTATTATAATTATTTATATTTAAACTATTCTCTTCTTGTTTTTTTATAATTAAATAAATATTTTATATAAATTCATTCAATTTTTTATTATAATATTATTTATAAATAATATAATTTGTAGTGTTTTATTTAATAAATATTTAAACTAATTTTATAATAATAAAATGATTATATTTAATATACACTAATTTAAGTTTGAAATAAATAGAATAATTATTTAAATTAATCTTTTTTTATATAATTTATAGAGTTATTTTTATATTTAATCAATAATTAACTACAATAAAATAATATTTTCATAAATAAATCATTTTTCAAAAATTACCTAATAATATAAATAAAAATTATTTAGATATTATTAATTAACTAAAATTCAAATAATAGGTGTAAATTCACCAGATTTAACTGAAAACATAATTAAAAAACCACTATTTGATACATTAAAAACATAATCTGCATCTTCAATACCATATTCAACAAAAGTAGGATGTGTAAATGAAACAAGAGAAGATAATTTAGATTTTATAGGAGAAATACTTTTAGAAGAAATAAAATATATAAATACATCTTTACTTTCCATATTATCTTCTCCAATTCCTCCTAATAATAAAATACTTTCTTTATTATTTAATTTATAAGGTATTGATGATAAATTTTGTTTTTTACAAAGATTTTGATTTAAATTATTTACTTTAATATTTATTAAATCCCATTTTAATTTTGTTCTTAAATCCATTTTCTCAATTGAAGTTAAATATTTATTATTTTGTGAATTATAACCAAAAAAAACATATAAATCAGTATCATTAATAAGACAAGGAGAAGAATTTTCTCTAATAAAATTTAAATCTGAAATTCTTTTAACAATTTTAGTTTTTATATTTAATTGTTCACATGAATTTGTATTTGAACCACTAATAAAAATAATTAAATTTGAAAGAGGAATATAAATTGAAGAATGTGATGAACGTGGAATAATTAATTTAGAATATATATCACTTGATACTACATTTTGATTAATTCTTCTTATTCTATATATTGTATATAAATCTTTAAATGTTAAATCTTTACCTCCACTTAAAAAAACATAAGGTGGAATATTTAAATAAGAAAAATTTAAAGGTGTTCTAAAATTCATTTCAATTTTTTCTCTTTTTCTTAAAAATACATTATATGCATAAATTGTTGTTGAATTTTGATTAAAAAATAAAAATTCTGTTAAATTTCTTTCTTCCCATTTTAAAGTTGAAATTGCTAAATTAATTTGTTTTTGATAAATTCCATTAATAAATAAAGTATAAATATTTTGTATTTTAAATGGCCATCTATCTTCAACTATATTTTCTTTTGAATTTGTTGTTATTTTTCCTATATTTGAAAATGAATTTATTTCAATATCATTATTTGAATTATTAGATATTTTATTATTATTATTGAATATATTAAATAAATTTATTTTTTGAATTTCATCATCTTCATTATTTTGTTTTGGATATTCTTTTATTGTATTTAAAGTTAATTTTTTTTTCATTTCTTCAATTAATATTTTATTATCATCATCATCAAAATTTTGACCTTTTAAATCATTTATAAATATTTCATTATCAAATCTTAAAAATTCAAAATTATCTTCTTCTGAATTATTTGAATCTTCTTCCATTAATCCATCATTTAATTGATTTGAAAAAGATAAAATATTTTGATATATTGGTGGTGGTTTAAATTCAAAATTTAAATTTTTATTATACAATAAATCTAATATTTCTTTTTTTGAATTTTCTATTTTTTGAATTTCATTTTGTTTTATGTTTAATACTTTATTTTGATTATTGACATTAAATAAATTAATTTTAGAATTATTTTTTTGTTCATTTTTATTGTTTTTATCTTTTTCTTTTTTGTATTTATCTTCATTATTTTCATTTATAATTTTTTTACTTATTATTTTGAAATTATCTATCTTTTTAATATTTAAAGTATTTGTATTGAATTTAAAATTATTTTTAAAAATATTGTCTTTTATTTTTTCCAATTCATCAATTCTATTTTGTAAATTAGATGAGAAAGAATTTTTTATTTCAAAAAATTTTACTTTTATCTGATTATTAATATTTTCATCATTTTTTAAAATTTTTTCCAAACATTCCATATAAATTTCATTACTAAACCTTTCAAATTGGTTTTTAATATCATTTAATTCTGAAATTACATTTACAATATCATTATTATTTGATTTCATTACTAATTAAAAATCAAAACATAAAAAATTGTTTAATTATAAAAATAATGAATTCCAGAGTAATAAACTCTCCAACAGTAAAATTAGACAAAAAAATAAAACCATTAACAATAAAAGCAAGTAGTGACATGTTAATAATAAAAAATATGACAAAACATAAAAGTCAAGAAGTTTATATTCAAAAATCAATATCAAAAGACAAAATAAAAAATAAACAATTATTAATAGAAAATAAAAAAAATTCAAATCAACTTTCACTAAAATCAAATAAAAATAAACAAGCATTATCACCAAGAATATTATCACCTAATTTGGAAATAAAAACAAAAAGTACAAATAATTCAAAAAATGAAAATAAAAATAATATAAATGATAAAAATAAAAATAATAAAATTAAACGTAATTCAAAACATTCTTTAGATAAAATAATGAGTGATTGTGAAAGTTGTCAAGATATTGAATCAGAAGAAGATGAAGAAATAAGTAATGGAAGAAAAAAAAGTTATTCTTCAGATAGTGAAATTATTGATGAAAGAGAATTTGATTTTAGTTCACCAATAACAGAAAAATTACAAAAATATAATGAAATTAAATTTGAAAAATTATCTACTAATCCTTTTATGATGAATTCAAGTAAGGAACAATCAATTAATATTAATAAAGAAATTTCTACTTTGAATAATATTTCTATTGATAATAATAATTGTAATTTAAATATTAAAAATAATGAAAATTATAGTTTATATATTAAATTATTAAATTTAGCTAAAAAAGGTGATAGAGATTTATTTTTAGAATATTTAGAAAAAATATTAAATTTACCTAATAATTCAGGTGATATTAATTTTAGAGATGAAAATGGCTTTTCTGCTTTACATTATTCTTGTGATGAAGGAAATTTAAAAATAGTTGAAATTTTATTAAAAGCAAATAGTGATTGTAATATTAGAACAAATGATAAAAAAACTCCTTTACATTTTACAGCTTCAAGAGGTTATTTTGATATTAGTAAATTATTAATTGAAAATGGTGCTATATTAAATGTTTATGATAATGAGAAAAATACTCCTCTTCATTATTCTAGTTTAAATGGACATTTTGAATTAATTAAATATTTTTTAGGAAAATTACCTCAGGCTGATACACAAAATATTTATGGGAAAACTCCTTTAGATATTGCAACTAAAGATGAAATTAAAAATTGTTTAAAAACATATATTGAAAATAAAAATAATGTTTATCATAAAATTAAAATACATAATACAACTGAGACAACTGTTAAAAATTTAATGAGGAATTTTTCACCAAAACAAGATAATAATATAAATAAAAATAATAATAAAGTTCTTATTCAAAAAAATCAAAATAATATAAATATAAATATACAAACTAATTTTAATAATAGTTGCAATAATAGTAATAAAATAAGTAATATAAATACAGAAGCAAATCAAAATTCTTCAATAATGAAAAAATGTAATGCAAGTAAAAATAATTTTATGGTAAATTCTTCTAATAAATTATTAAAAAATAATACAACTAATAATTCAATAACAGCAAAATCAAAATCAAAAGCAAAAAAAAAAAATAATAATAATATTAACAATTATGAAACTAATAATAGAAGAAATAATAATAAATTATCAACAAGTACAAGTAAAAAACCAAGTACAGCAAATTCAAATATAAGTAAAAAAAACAGTTTATCAAATTTTTCCCTTCATTCGCAATTTTCAAACAGAAAAAAAACATCAAACAAAATATTAAATTCATCAGAAAAAAACATTCCAAATGGAAATTTACACAAAACAAAAACATTACAAAAATTTACAATAAACAATCCATTTTTAAAAGGATTAAAATCAAATAAAACATTATCAAATAAAAAAAATTCAATTCCAGGAAGTGAAAAAAAACAAAACATAACAAACAACTCAATAAACATAACAAGTACATCAATAGACATATCAATATCACGTTTAAATAAAACAGAAGATAATTCAAATATAAAAAATGTAAAAACAAAATCAACAGAAGAAGAAAATTGTTTAGATTCAATTGAAGAAGAAAGAATAACTCCATCATCATTTATATGTCTTGCTCTTTTAGGAAAAGGTTCTTTTGGTGAAGTATATTTAGTTCAAAAAATAAATACAGGTTCATTATATGCAATGAAAGTTTTAAGTAAAGATAGAATTATGGGACAAAATTTATTAAAATATGCAATGGCAGAAAGAAATGTTCTTTCATTATCA
>JAEEGK010023378.1_pt1 | contig 12900 bp, 14 predicted proteins | sample 8958771 | NCBI WGS metagenome assembly JAEEGK01 (sample SAMN16246547, study PRJNA631951) | gut metagenome | biome: gut microbiome; feature: rumen; material: SC-attached | host: Bos | place: Iran: Karaj | collected 2018-10 | reverse complement strand
ATCACAAAGGAATTAGTAAGATTTCCTCCGCACTCCTCCTTTCCATGGCTATGATCGCTGCTATTCTCATCGGAGATCTGTTTGCGGCAGGTGAAGTAGCGTTCATTATGGAGATCGGTGCACTTCTTGAAGATATGACGACAGAGCGGGCAAAGAAGGGGCTTAAGAAGCTGATTTCTCTTGCACCTGAGAAGGCTCGTCTTATAAAGAACGGGGCAGAGAGCAGTGTTGCGATTGAAAAGGTTGCAATAGGAGATGTTATCCGGGTTCTTCCGGGAGAAACCATCCCGGTGGACGGTAAGATCGTTAGCGGAGAGACATCTGTAGACCAATCAGTAATGACAGGAGAGAGCCTTCCTGTAGACAAGGCAGTTGGAGATACCGTATTTTCCGGTACGATAAACCTCTACGGTTCCATTGATTTTGAGACGACGAAGGTTGGAAAAGATTCATCCCTTCAGAAGTTGATCCGTATGGTGGAGGATGCCGATAAAAATCAGGCTACGACGCAGCGTATTGCGGATAAGTGGGCAAGCCGGCTGGTACCGGTCGCACTTCTTATTGCAGTTGCGGCATTCCTGATCACGAAGGACATTGTAAGAGCTGTAACCGTAATGGTTGTATTCTGCCCATGTGCACTTGTGCTGGCAACTCCTACAGCCATCATGGCAGCTATCGGACAGGCTACAAAACACGGTGTCATCATCAAGTCGGGCGAAGCGCTGGAAAACATGGGAAAAGCAGATATCATAGCTTTTGACAAGACCGGTACGCTCACCTATGGGAAGCTTGAAGTGACTGACATCATACCGTTTGAAGAGATGTCCAAGGGTGAGTTGCTTGCTTTGACAGCATCTTCTGAAAGCAGGAGTGAACATCCGCTGGCGAAATCAATCGTAGAGAAGGCAAAAAGAAGCGGGCTTGCTCTTGGAGAAATTAAAGATTTTAAAATGACAGCCGGAAAAGGAATCAGCGCGAATGTAAATGGTGTTACATATTTCTTTGGAAATGAAGGCTTTATAGCAGAATCCGGCTGTACCGTCAATAAAGAAGCATCTGTGACACTGGATAAGCTACGTTCGGAAGGAAAAGCATCAGTGATCGTTTCCGATGGAGAAAAGATCGTTGGTATCATAGCTCTTTCAGATGTACTGCGCCCTGAAGCCGCTGAAATGGTAGGCAGACTAAAGAACATGGGTATAAAATCAGTCCTTCTTACGGGAGATAACGAGAAAGCTGCGGAGTATTTTGCCGAAAAGGTAGGTATCTCCGAGGTGCGTGCGGATCTTTTACCCGAGCAGAAGGTTGAAAATATAGAAGCGCTTAAGAACGAAGGAAAAGTATGTATGATCGGCGATGGAGTCAATGATGCGCCTGCGTTAAAAATAGCCGATGTGGGTGTAGCTATGGGGACTATGGGTAGCGACGTCGCTGTGGAAGCTGCTGATGTTGCTCTTATGACTGATGATATCACGAGACTCCCTTACCTTAAGTGGCTTTCCAATACTACCGTGAAAACGATAAAAGGTGCGATCACGCTTTCCATGTGCATTAACTTTGTGGCAGTCGCCCTGTCCGTTTTGGGGATCCTGACACCGACAACAGGAGCGCTTGTACATAATGCAGGCTCGTGCTTTGTGGTTCTGCTTGCCGCACTGCTTTATGACAGAAAATATAATCTTTACACCTAGGTGCCTGCACTGTGAATGGTTTCATACGTCTTTTCTTTTTTACTTTTTTGAGTTGACTACCGGTCAACAGAAGTTGACCGTTTGACGAACGATTGGTCAATTCTTACGTTTCAAAATTGATTTTTTCCACGATTTGAGGCAAAATGCTTTTACAAGGAGATTTCTGTCAGGAGTGAGATTAATGAATAAAAAGTTAGATTACAGACTTATGACAATCGACGATTATGAAGCAGCATACGATCTCTGGATCAAATGCGGAAATGGGCTGAATAATAAAGATGACTCTCGTGAAGGGATTGAGAAATATCTCAAGCGAAATCCGAACACGTCTTTTGTTGCCGTGCTCGACGGAAAGGTTGTCGGGGTCATTCTTTGCGGACATGACGGAAGGAGAGGCATAATTCAGCATGCCTGCGTATCGCCTGATTGCAGGAGAATGGGGATAGGGAAGAAGCTTGTCGACCTCGCTCTTGATGCGCTGAAAAATGAAGAGATCAATAAGGTTCTTCTCGTCGCTTTTAAAAAGAACGAAGGCGGAAACGCTTTCTGGGAGTCACAGGGATTTACACTTCGCGAAGACCTGAACTACAGAAATAAAGCGCTTGTCGAGATGATCCGGATCGATCCGGAATACACGAAGTAGAGAGCAAACATGTGGGATGCGATCGAGAGCATAGACGTGAACAAGCAGAATGATATCGAAAGCATAGAACATTTTGTACAGATTGGGAAATAATAGATGAAACTCAGAGATTACAAACAGGAAGACGGGAATATCATAGCCGGATGGCTTCGCTCGGAGGAAGAATTATACAAGTGGTCCGCGGACAGGTTTAATAAGTACCCGCTTTCGGAAAAAGACATATATGAAAATTACGCACCGCAGCTTGAGACGGGGAGGTTTTATCCGCTCACGGCTGAGGATGACAGAGGGGAAGTTGTCGGTCATTTTATCATAAGGTATCCGAGAGAAGACGATGACAGCTCTGTCCGATTCGGCTTTGTTATAGTGAGCCCTTCGCACAGGGGAAAAGGTTACGGAAAGGAGATGCTCCGTCTCGGAACAGAGTATGTTAAGGAGCACCTCACTGCCACAAGGATCGATCTTGGTGTGTTTGAGAACAACGAAAGTGCAAGACACTGTTACGAATCGGTAGGCTTTAAGCGTTATGCGGAAAGGATAAGCGAGCTGCCGATAGGCACATGGAAATGTATCGATATGGAGATGTTCTTGAGGAAAGGCTGATCATATGCATTTTGTGGATGCAAAAGGGATCCTGACCGGCAGCGGCGGATCTTGCGGGATTAATGTTTATAGGGGATGTTCCCACGGCTGCATTTATTGTGACAGCCGCAGTAAGTGCTACCGCTTTACGCATCCGTTTGAAGATATCGAGGTGAAGCAGAATGCACCGGAACTCCTGGATGCGGCGCTCAGGTCGAAAAGAAAGAAGTGTATGATCGGAACGGGTTCGATGTCGGATCCATATATGCATTGCGAAGAAACTCTGGGATTGACAAGGCGGTGCCTTGAAGTCATCCTCAAAAACGGGTTCGGAGCAGCAATTCAGACAAAGTCGGACCGGATCCTTCGGGATATTGACCTGCTTTCCGAGATCAACCGTACAGCAAAGTGCGTGGTGCAGGTGACGCTCACGACATATGACGATGACCTTTGCAGGATCCTCGAGCCGAATGTCTGCAATACTAAGCGTCGTATCGAGGTGCTTGAAGAAATGCAGAAAAGAGGCATTCCGACTGTCGTGTGGCTCACACCGATCCTTCCGTTCATTAACGACACGGCGGAAAACATCACCGCGATCCTTAACGAGTGCGTGCGCGTGGGCGTGAAGGGTATCATTGATTTCGGTATGGGGATGACACTCCGTGAAGGCGACCGGGAGTATTATTATGAAGCGCTCGATAAGCATTTCCCGGGGATGAAGGAGCGTTACATCAAAAGGTACGGCAACGCTTATGAGCTCCCCAGCCCGAATGCACAAGAACTTCGGGGTATATTCCGCGAGATCTGCAAGACCAACGGAATCCTCTCTACTCCCGAGGAATGTTTCGGATTTATGCAGGAAATGCCTGAGAAATACACGCAGATCAGTTTGTTTGATATAAGGTGATGATTATGATAAAAAACGTAGTACTTGATATGGGAAATGTTCTTCTCGATTATGATCCGGAGGTCTCTTTGAACCTGTATTGTTCCGGCGAGGAGGAAAAGGACATTATAAGAAAAGAGCTCTTTAACGGCCCTGAATGGTCTCTTGGAGACAAAGGAGAAATAAAGGATAGAGACAGATACGACCTCGTGAAGGTGAGGGTGCCCGAACGATTCCATGCAGCACTTAAGGCGTGCACGGATAACTGGGAGATCTGCATGAATCCTTTAAAGGGCGCGCGCGAGTTCTGCGAATATGTTAAGAAAAGCGGATTCGGGATCTACGTGCTTTCGAACGCAAGCGACCTGTTTTACACATATTTCCCTAAGTTCCTGCCGCTTGATTTCTTTAACGGAGTCTTTGTTTCGTCGGATTATCTTATGCTCAAACCGGATGAGAAGATCTACAGAACTTTCCTCGAAAAGTATGGGCTGAAAGCGGACGAGTGCCTTTTTGTTGATGACAGAGAGGAGAACGTCATCGGAGCCCAAAGTGTGGGGATGCAGACTTTCCGGTTTATGGGGGATTATGAGGCGGTTAAAGGAGTGCTGAAATGAGTATTATATTCGACGAAGCAACAAAAGAAGACATTAACGAACTGGTACGGATGCGTATCGCATACATGAAAGATGATTTCGGTTCAGTCAGCGAACATGAGAGACAATGCATGGAAACACAGTTGCCGGATTATTTTGAGCGAAAGCTGGGGACCGAGCTCGTGGCATTTGTTGCAAAAGACGGGGAAAGGATCGTGTCCGTTGCATATCTGCATATTATTGAAATGCCGGCAAACTCCATACTCTTGAACGGACTGTACGGAGAAGTTCTGAGTGTTTACACCGAGCCGGAATATCGTGGCAGAGGACTGTGTTCAACATTGATGCGAAATCTTGTTGAATACGGGAAGAAGAGAGGCCTCGGACGCATTGATCTGTCGGCAACGGATGAGGGTTATCCGATATACGCAAAGATCGGTTTTAAGGATAAAGAGCACAGATACAGAGATATGAGAATGAAACTGTAATGTGAAGAATAACTGCATTCGTTGAATCCTAAGGAGATACGGAGCATCGTTTTATTTCAGAGGAAATGACGAAGGCGTTTTCGAGGTGAATAATATCAATAACATATACATGTAGGGGGAATCATGGCAAAGCAAAACATCTACGACAACGAGACATTTTTCGGTGAATACAGGAAGCTGCGTGAGCGGGAGGTGAATGCCAACAACCTTTTCGAACTTCCGACGCTTTTTTCGCTCCTTCCGGATCTTGAGGGAAAAAAGGTCCTCGATCTCGGGTGCGGATCGGGAGAGCGCTGCATTGATTACCTCAAAAAAGGGGCGGCGTCGGTTACGGGCGTTGATATTTCGGAGAAAATGCTGGCTGTAGCCGAAGCAGAGAACAACGATCTCCGTATCACCTACCTTAAAATGCCGATGGAAGAGATCGGCGCGATCGATGATGAGTTTGATGTGGTGATCAGCTCACTGGCTTTTCATTATGTAGAGGACTTCGGTGGAGTTGTGGCGAATGTTTATCGCCTCCTGCGTGACGGCGGAATCTTTCTTTTCTCACAGGAGCATCCGCTCGCGACTTGCTATTCGGGCAAAGGAGACAGGTGGACCCGTGATGAAAACGGGAAAAAGCTCTATGCCAATATCGCGGATTACTGTGTGGAAAGAAGGAACGATTCTACCTGGTTTGTTGAGGGTGTGCAGCGGTATCACAGGATGTTCTCAACCATTGTAAACACGCTCTGCGACGCAGGCTTCAGGATCTTAAAGATGGCGGAACCTTATCCGACAGAAGAACGGGTTCAGAAATATCCCGAATACTACGACCTTTACCATAAACCGGATTTTCTGTTTGTGAAGGTGGAAAAATAAAGGGTGGACCGGGGGACGGGGGTTGTGGACCATCGTCCCCTTGGTTCATCTGTTAAGTAACCTTCGCAATATTACCTTTGCAATAAAAACACGTCATACGATTTCCTTTTTGTTATACGATTAATCAAACCAATCGGTTCCTCTGACCCATCTGCATCCATTGTTATCGTTTTGATAGGCTCCTTCACTAATATATTCTTTGGAGTTCATACCCTCAAGTCTTTTGTCGGTAGCTTCTTTGGCAGAAGTTACATCATCACTGTATTTTGTCACAAGCTCATCAAAGCATTGTTCACAGACCTTGTCTGATACGATATGTTCAGTGCGGTAATCTCGATATTGAAGTCCTATAATATCGTCAAATGAGTACAGGGAAAGTAGTTTTTCTCCTTTCGGGATAATCTTCATACATTTACCACAGCGGCAATTACTTATATACAAAGATGCTTCTTCCTCGTTTCCATCACACCAATTTACCGCAGCTCTGCAGGTCGCTATTATTTTTTTTGCGGGTTCCATTTCTATTTCGCCTTTGTCTAGAAGGGAAATAGTCATTCTTACTACTTCGTTCATTCCTCTTCCGATGTCGTGACAACTCATAATAATTCCTCCTAATATATATTGTATATACGTACATGCTACGCATATACAATATATATCAGAGAATAAAACGTATGTCAATATTGACATACGCATTAAAAACTATTTTCCTGTTAACGCATTTATATATCCTAATACACGTTCCTTGTGTCTGACATCAAGGGATGCGACTTCCACCATAATCTCGTAATCCAGAGTGTCCTTGTTTATTATGATAGAGTCAAAAACATGAAAATCTTTTGTATTGATGTCTTGAAGCAAAGATTGGGGGGAAACGTTTAACACATCGCATATGAGCATAATTTTATCGGCTGACGGATTTGTTCTTTTTCTTTTCCAATCGCTTATGGTACTCTGACTAATACCGGTTAGTCGGGAAAAGTCGATCTGAGATATTCCTTTTTCGTCCATTAATTGAAAAATACGATCACTTATTATCATCAGTAGCCTTTCTGTCTGCTCTTTGCGTCATCAACTATATTATATCACTTTATGTCAACAAGGAATGTATACACCGGTTAATGGGTCATTGTACAAGACTTTGAATTATACGGATTATAATCTGATAAAATCACGTGCCGAATCCTATGACTTCTCCGGAAAGACAATAGTTCCCTTCGCTACTTCGGGGATCAGCGGAATCGGTGATTCCGGAAAGAACATTGGAAAGATCGCCAAGGGCGCAAAGGTCGAGAAAGGGAAGCGTTTTTTCTGCAGGCGCCTCGACCGAAAAACTCGGCAAATGGGCCGCGCAGTACATTGAGAACACATAAGCGTTAATTACGAAGAGGGACTTCAAAGTCAACTACCCCGACCTACGGCTAAAGCCTTAGAGGTCGGAGCTTGTAACTGCCCTGTGGTATAACGGGTTGTTCCTTCCACATTTAGTCGTTTGGTATTGCTACCAAAAGTGGCGTTACATCATAGGCACGTTGACACGTACCTGTACTACAGAGATTTACTCCGCAGCAACTGCATCAGGTACTAAAAGTTCTATTCCCATGCGATGCAGATTCATAGCTCCTATACGGTCATCATTGGATTTATAGCCACAGTTTTTGCAACAAAAGATATGCGACCTTTTGTTACGGTTGGCTTTTTCTGTATGACCACATTTAGGACATGTCTGGCTTGTATATTCAGGATTAACCTTTTCTACAAGCTGATGGTGTTTTAAGGCTTTGTAAGTAAGCTTCTGCTCAAGGTCATAATAAGACCATGACACAGAAATATAGCGGCTTTTAATTAAAACCTTTTCAGTAGCAGAACGAACACCACTCAAATCCTCGATTACAAATAAAGAACCATCGGGATTAGATTCAACGAGTGCCTTAGAGATGCAATGATTAACATCATTCATCCAACGGTTTTCTCGTTGACCAATAGCTTTTATCCTACGTCTTGAGGAAGGAGTGCCGACCTGTTGTAACTGTTTACGCAAAGCCTTGTAGTGAGCACGTTTCTGTTTTATAACATTGCCGTCATAGAATACAGATTTTCCTTTGCTATCATAAGTGGTAGCAAGAAATCTGATTCCACGGTCTATACCAACGACATTGGAAACCTCTGATTGCTTTAACTCAGAGATTTCGTATGTTACAGGTATATGCAGAAAAAATTTACCGTGCTTGTTAACAAGCTTTGCAGTGCCGAATTTACAGTCATCGGTAAAATACTGTTCAAAGCCACTTTTATAGAAAGATACCTTGATACGACCATTTAATGTATTAACAGAGAATATATCGTTTTTTAGAGAATAATCTCTGTTCCACACAAGGTCTAATTGAGGAAGCTTGAACACAGGCTTAATCCACTCTTTCTGGTTTTCAAGAATAGTCTTGTATTTAGCAATAACTGTACGTACACAAGACACTGCCATCTGGGAGCGAAGCCTATAGACTTCACGTACCTGATGATAAGTATCTTCCTGTACACTGTAACGACTAAGATTATGAGTTTTGTATATGTACTCAGATACATAATTACAAGCATCAGAATAAGCCTTCATAGTTTCGCAGATAATCTGTTTATCAGAAGGATTAACTAAAATCTGAAGTTTTGCTGTAATTGTCTGTTGCATAAACAAATCTCACTTTCTTCACCGATATCAGCATATCATATATTTTGGCGAAGAACAACATTTTAGAAAGGAAATACGCCGCTAAATCGGGCATTCTTCCCCTCCCTACGCTTCCGCTTAGAGGAAGGGATTTCCTTCCCTGCGGCGTTGGTGAAGTCTTTTTTTGATGGACCTTGGGAACGGGGGTTGTGGGTCACATAAGTCTCCGCGCCCGAAATGTTCTCCGAAATGCTCTGTCGAATGTCGGTACTTAGCGCCCGTATTTCAGGGCGCTTATGTACCGCTACGCGAGACCGAGCTAGACTTCGTTCTTCGCACCTTGTGCTCGAACATTAGTCAGACGCTACTCGCTCCGTTTCACTACGCGACTCTCACGCAAAACATTTCATTAAATCATTGAAACGTTTTGCTTCGAGCACGAAAACTTGTAAACAAGTTTTCTGGTAGCTTGGCGGGAACGACTTTCGGAAAATAATTCGTGGCAGGAGACGTAAATGTGACCCATAACGGGGAAGCGCTTGCCACCCCAAGAGCCATTTTTGTTAATCAATGGTGGAAAAGTCTCATCCCCGTGAACGCCATTACCATCCCGAACTCGTCGCACTTGCTGATAACCGCATCATCGCGTACCGATCCGCCGGGCTCTGCAACGTAGGAAACGCCGCTCTTCTTTGCGCGCTCGATGTTGTCGCTGAACGGGAAGAAAGCATCGCTGCCGAGTGCTACGCCGCTGATGGTGTCGAGATATGCCCTCTTCTCAGCTGCTGTGAGCGGAGCGGGCTGCTTGGTGAAGTACTGCTGCCACGAAGAATCGCCCGCAACATCCTCACCTTCGCCGGTGATGTACTGGTCGATAACATTGTCACGGTCGGGACGTCCGAGTGACGAAAGGAAAGGAAGATCGAGGATCCTGTCCCATCTGCGCAGAAGGAAGTTGTCAGCCTTGTTTCCGGCAAGTCTTGTGCAGTGAACACGCGACTGCTGGCCTGCGCCGACACCGATCGCCTGACCTTCATATGCGTAGCAGACAGAGTTACTCTGTGTGTACTTAAGAGTGATGAGCGAGATGATCAGATCTTTCACTGCGCTCTCGGGAAGGTCTTTATTCTTTGTAACGATATTTGTAAGAAGCTCCCTGTCAATCTTGAAGTTGTTGCGGCCCTGCTCGAAGGTCACACCGTAAACCTGCTTCTTCTCCTGAACCTCAGGGATGTAGTTCGCATCGATCTTGATGATGTTGTAGCCGCCCTTACGCTTCTGCTTAAGGATCTCGAGCGCCTCGTCTGTGTAACCGGGAGCGATGATACCGTCGGAAACCTCACGCTTGATAATGCGTGCCGTTGTAGCGTCGCAGACATCCGAAAGAGCGATGAAATCGCCGAAGGATGACATTCTGTCGGTTCCGCGCGCACGCGCATATGCACACGCAAGGGGTGACTCGTCAAGCCCCTCGATATCGTCTACGAAGCATGCTCTCTTAAGCTTGTCGTCAAGCTTCTGTCCGATAGCTGCCGATGTGGGCGAAACGTGCTTAAAAGAAGTTGCGGCAACACATCCTGTTGCTTCTTTGATCTCCTTAACAAGCTGCCATCCGTTAAATGCATCAAGGAAATTGATGTAGCCGGGGCGGCCGTTCATGATCTCAATGGGCAGCTCCGAGCCGTTCTCCATGTAGATCTTGGCAGGCTTCTGATTGGGGTTGCATCCGTATTTAAGCTCTAATTCTTTCATGTCGTCTTCCTTTCGATTATTCGCTGTTTTTCTATGTTCTACTGCTGTAGTTGTGTACTGTTTCGATATTCTTACGGTTAATATCGCTGCCCGTATTGCGCGATCTTCTGATTTCTTGTTTCGGTATCAACGCCTATGTGTAAAGACTGCTCTCGTCCTTCGGGCTTATCTATAAATCATCACTTGTTCTTATTTAAAATCCTCGTCTCTGTCTTGCCGGTTGCAAGGTCATCGTATCTTACGTAGAGGGATACCTTGTTCTCAGCGTCGAGGCTGTTCCAGATCTTGTCCGTGAACTCATCGATACCGTTCGGGATGGCTGTGCGCTCGGGCTCACCCTGGAATGTGGGGATCGGATTGCCGTCATGCTCATATGTATGAAGGAAATGTCCGACACCTGCGAGTGCGGGATATGCGAAGTTGAAGCGGCTGCATGCGCTTCCCTGTGCGTCCGCGCTCTTGAGGATGTTCATCTTGTAGGTGAACGATCCGCCCTTAAATGTGATCATACCGCTGATACGAGGTGTGAAGTTGGGAGCATCGGGCTCAAACTCACGTGACTCGAGAGCGATCTCAAAGCTCTTGCCGGCAGCAAGTCCGTCATAAACGGTGTCGGTCTGATCGCCGTTTGTAACGATGAGGTTCTCGCCGTACTTTCTGACGGGAGAATAGATCACGAGGCTGGGATCCGAAAGCTTTGAGGGATCAAACGCATGAATGATGATGCCGTCTGCGGTCTCCTCAAATACCCTGTTTCTCGAATTAACACTTCTGCCCATGATAAAGTAGGCGCTGACTGCGCTCTTGCCGTCTGCGCTCATGCCGAGGATAATGCCACGGCCGGGATATGTGTTGCCCTTAACGATTTCGCTGAAATCCTTTACTTCATAGATGTCCATACTTCCTCCTCTGTAGCTGCTGTTTTACAGTTTATTAACGTGGTCAGACCACATTTGTTTCCTTCCCTGATACTTCCCCGAAGTACCAATTATAAATTTACAGGCATTAACGCTTATGCTTCTCTGTTAAATGTCGGGAACCGAATCTATTCTCTATAATATACCAAATTATCACAATACAAAAGCCTGTATCATCTCCTTAATGTGAATACTTCTGCCAAAATATAAAAGCTTTCTGTTCCGATCACATGCTTATGCAAGCGGTTCCTTTTCCGTCCCCCGCCTCTGATCTTAGCCAAAGTGCAGGTGAATCAGTTCTCCTTGGCTTTCGACTCGCAGTAAATGCATCTGTATGTGCGTGTCTTCGGGTCGGTGAGCTTGAAGATGTGCGGGAGCTCCTGCTCCGTAGATGTGATGCATCTGGGATTCTTGCATTTTATGAGATTTGTGACCTTCTTGGGAAGCTCGATGTGCTTCTTTCCGACGATCTCATTGTCCTTGATGATATTAACGGTGATATTGGGGTCGATGAACCCAAGAACATCAAGGTCGACATCAAGGACCTCATCAACTTTTATTATATCCTTTTTGCCCATCTTGTGGCTGGTAACATTTTTTATGAGAGCCACCGAGCTTTCAAGATCTCCGAGATTAAGCGCATTGTAGAGCTCCATGCCCTTTCCCGCTTCAATATGGTCGATAACGAGTCCGTTTGTGATACCGTCTATATTCATGTTTTACCCTTTCTCTGACAACTGATTCTCAACATTTCCACAATGTACCGGCTCATCATTCAATCCCGAGCATCTTAAGTATAAGTGCCATGCGAATGAACTTGCCGTAACGAACCTGCTTGAAATATGCCGCTCTTTCGTCATCATCCACATCTACCGAGATCTCGTTAACTCTGGGGAGCGGATGCATAACGGTGAGGTTCTGCTTTGCCACCGAGAGCTTTTCCCTGGTGAGAATGTAGCTGTCTTTGAGTCTTATGTAGTCTTCCTCGTTGAAGAAGCGCTCGCGCTGAACTCTCGTCATGTAGAGGATGTCGAGTCCGGGCAGCGCCGACATAAGGTCGGTCGTCTCCTCGTAGGGAATGTCGTTTTTTACCAGATAATCGTCAACCACATAGCTCGGAAGCTTGAGTTCCTTGGGAGATATGAACACGAACCTGATCCCCGCGTACCTCGACATCGCCTCGATGAGCGAGTGCACGGTGCGGCCGAACTTAAGGTCGCCGCAGAGGCCGATCGTCATGTCAGTGAACCTGCCCTTCTCCATGTTTATGGTCAAAAGGTCGGTCAGTGTCTGCGTAGGGTGATTGTGACCGCCGTCACCGGCGTTGATCACCGGGATCCCGGCATGCAGGGATGCAACGAGCGGAGCACCCTCCTTGGGATGTCTCATCGCGATGATATCGGCGTAGCAGCCCACGGTCCTCACGGTATCGGCAACGCTTTCGCCCTTCGCTGCGGAGCTGTTGTTCGCGCCCGAGAATCCGATCACATAACCGCCAAGGTCCAGCATCGCGCTCTCAAAGCTGAGCCTCGTACGTGTCGAGGGCTCGAAGAAGAGCGTTGCAAGCTTCTTGTAGCGGCACTTTTCGCGATATGCGTCGGGGTTATTGATAATATCTTTCGCTTTTTCCACGAGTTCGTCGATCTCTTCAACCGACAGGTCGAGTATATCTATCAGATTATCCATTTTCGCCCTGCTTTCTGTATTCTTCTGTTTATTTGCTTCTGCCCTGCGGGCCGGGTTTCATGTTCATCAACCCGACGGGCTGTTTTTACACGTCCGACAACCCGTGGGCTGTGGTTTTACACGTTCATCATCCAAG
>JAEEGK010023375.1_pt1 | contig 12901 bp, 11 predicted proteins | sample 8958771 | NCBI WGS metagenome assembly JAEEGK01 (sample SAMN16246547, study PRJNA631951) | gut metagenome | biome: gut microbiome; feature: rumen; material: SC-attached | host: Bos | place: Iran: Karaj | collected 2018-10 | reverse complement strand
ATATAGAAGGATGTGAGCTTCTCAACGATGACAATCCGGTATTGCGTGTTGAAGACAACGGAGTGGTGCGCGTCTATGGCTCGCCTTGGAGCGGCAAGACGCCTTGCTACCGTAACCTGGATTACCCTGTGGGCGCCATCGTTGACCTGCATCAGGCTAAGGTAAACCGCATTCGCAGGCAGACGTTGTTGGAAGCATATGTCTCCTTATATGTGTCATATTCGGGTTACCGTTTCATCAAGGAGATGGCAGATGGACTTCATGCCACCACTGAGAAGATTGTGGGTTTGGTACCTTGCTATACTTTGGATTGTCTGCCTAATACCGATGCGGCGTGGATGTGCTATAATACCGTTACGCAGTGATGGGTAATGCGTTGGATAAAAACATTGAGGAACATTTGCGCAATGGCAAAGTGGTTCAGGCTCCTACTCAAGGGGCAAGCATGCGGCCTTTTATCCAAGGGGGCCGCGACAAAGTGTTGGTGTGTAGGAAGGAAGAGATTGGCATAGGCGATATCGTTATGGTACCTTACCGTGGTATTCTGATTTTGCATCGAGTATATGCTATTGAAGGGACGAAACTTGTTCTAATGGGTGATGGTAATCTCAAAGGCAATGAGGTGGTAGATAAATCGGATGTGTGGGGCACGGCAATTGAAATCATAAAACCAAATGGTCGTCGCCGAAAGCCAAATAAAGCATGGATTTGGAGACACACACTGCCTTTTAGGAAGATTATGCTGAAGGTTTGTCGGAAATGGTATAGAATAAGAGGCTTGAATTTGGAATAATTAAATAATAACAATCCAATAAAATATGAAAACAAAGAAAGGTTTTGTCTTACGCTCGTTGGGTAGGGAATACGTCTTGGTGGCTGAAGGTCTTGAAGCAGCCGATGCCAACAGATTGATTTCGATGAACGAATCAGCCGCTTTTCTCTGGAAATCAGTGGAAGACAAGGAATTTGATGCAGACACATTAATCAGTCTTCTGACGGATGAGTATGGCATCGCTTATGAGGTGGCCGAAAAGGATGTGGTCTCGTTGCTTGAGACTTGGAAAAAGGCTGAAATCATTAATTAATAGGTGTAGAGGAATGTCCGTTGCCGAAACCCAGTATTTAGCTTTGTTGCGCGCTGCCTTGTGGGTGACGCCTGTCGACATCGACGGTACCATAGATTGGAAAGCTGTTATGCAGATGGCTTTCTACCATGGCAATACTGTCTTGTTGTCGGATGTTGCCGCCCGTTTGACTGACGACCAAAAGCCGTCACCCAAAATGATGGCTAAGTTGCAGGACTATATGCGAGGCAACCTGATGCTTCAGATGCGACAGAAACGTATCTTGTTTTCGGCAGTCAAGCTGCTTCGCGAGCACGGCATCGAGCCGGTGGTACTCAAGGGTTTTGGTCTCGCAGGGCTATATCCCAATCCTTGTCTGCGTCAGTCTGGCGATATTGACCTGTTTGTAGGGCTGGATAGTTTCCACGAAGCCTGTGCATTGCTGCGAACACTTCCTGGCTGTTACTATTGGTGTGAGGAAGTCGACGTGGGCAGGCACTACAATATTGAGTTTGGCGATGTGATCATGGAAATCCATCGTGTTAGTGCCGATGTGGTGGATGACCGTGAGCATCAGGTTTATGCTGCGATAGAACAAGAAGGTTTGAAAGTATCTCCTCAGCGGGTTGATGTTGACGGTTTTGAACTCGGCATTCCTTCTCGTGAGTTTATGGTGTTTTTCACTTTCTATCATGCTTGGCACCATTTCACAACATCGGGTGTGGGTTGGCGCCAACTCAGTGATGTGGCCATGGTGCTTCATGCCTATAGCGGTCAGCTTGATTTGGAAAAGCTTCGCGAATGGTTCACCTCGATGCATTTGATGCAACCATGGCAGACGTTTGGTTTCTTATTGGTGGATTGTCTTGGACTGCCGCAAACCGAGTTGCCGTTTTTTGATGCTTCATGTCGCAGGCGAGCAAGAATCGTGTATAAGCATGTCATGAAAGAAGGCAATTTTAGGCGTGAACGTAGTTTTAGGTTAAATCGCCCCAAGAAACGTCTTTGGCAAAAGCTTCATGCTTTCATCTGTACTTTTATCGATTTTTTCCATTTGGTAGGAGCGTTTCCAAAGTCCGCTTTCCATGAGTTAAAAATCTCCTTAAAACAAGGTTTTAAAAAGAATTTTCAAAAAAAATGATTTTTTTGTGCTGCGAATGAATTAATTATGTATTTTTGCGGCGTCTTAAAGTGTAAAAAGGAAACACGAAAACAATAAATCAACAATAAGTCAAACCAATTAAAATTCAAACAAAATGAAAAAAATGAACAAAATGTATGAAGCCCCTAAGGCTGAAGTGATTGAAATGGTTATGCCTGTGGTTCTGGTGGAATCAAGTACTGGCGATGCTGGTAATGATACTCCTATCACTGAAGATCCTGAAGAATAAGATTAAATAAGAAAAGAAGTAGAATATTTTAGCGTAATAGAAATGAAAAGAAACAATAGATTGTTTTTTGCCATTTGCATGGCGGGTTCCTTTGCCCTTTTAGCTTCTTCTTGCAAAAAGAATGAAGAAAATGCTGAAGCCATCATCAATCTGCCTCAATTTGAGGAATATGGTGATGTTGATGGAGGTAGACTTTATATTGACTTCTCGAACAACACTTACAAGTGGAATGCCAATGACGAAGTGATGTTCTACAATTTGGATGCTGAGGACGGTACCCAAACCATCAAGAAGGTCTTTACCACTACAGCTAGTGCTGAAGGCAAAACAAGTGCAACCTTTACTGGTGATGATTTAGGTGCCAAGAAGGACCACTTCTTTGTTTTCTATCCCACGAGTAAAATTGTGAATGGCACGGCCGCTCTTGATGCTGACAACTATGAGACTTTCAGCGTTGCTGGTGAGCAAACCTATACGCTTGCTAAAGGTCAGCCGACAGTTGATCCTACCGCTATGGCTGCTGCTTGCGAAACCGATAATGTGAAGTCTTTCTCTCTGAAGCACATCTTCGGTATCATGCGTCTGAAGCTTTACGGAGCCAACAAGACTGTTGATCATCTTGAGATCGTGGATAATACTTTCAACCTTTCGGGTAATGTTTCCATGAAGCTCCATAAGGTTAACATGACTACTTTCAGCGACATTATGGATGCTTATGCCACTCAGTATGGTAGCCACGAGGCTGCTTTGGCTGATTACCTACAAGTGCTGGGTTACTCAAGTGAACCCGCTGGTAAGACGATGGTCTTGAACTGCCCCAATGGCGTTCAGCTGTCTCCAACTACGCAGACGGTGTTCTACATCATGCTGCGTCCTGGTGCACTTGTCAATGGTTTCAAGGTGAATGTCTACTTCACCGATGGAACTCATGACGCCATTGACCAATATAATAGCTTTAAGCAAAGCTATTGCATCAAGCCTGGTGTGATCAAGGGCTTCGCTCCTACCAAGGTTTTGGGCCAAAATCTCTAATCAGATTTGAGCAACCAATAAAAAAGCACCTCGAAGAGGTGCTTTTTTTTGTTTACCTTCATCACCAAACACATAAAACAAAAAAGCCAGACATCGTCTGGCTTTCTTTGTGGTGGTACCGACGGGAATCGAACCAGTGACACGAGGATTTTCAGTCCTCTGCTCTACCAACTGAGCTACGGTACCTCCGTATTGCGGCTGCAAAAATACGACATTTTTCACAATCGGCAAGAAAAAAACTTCAAAAAATGAGATTTTTTTATTTTTGTAATTGTTTTATATTGATAATCAATTAGATAACATTTCTTGCTCGTAATTATGACAATAAAAACTTGCTCAACGAGTTAAAAAATCGGATATTTGCACGCCCAATGAAGGGCTTGCCCATTTGTTATGGTTATGAGAACTCCTTTTCTTAAAAGCATATTGCTGACCTGTCTGCTGGTTGTCTTCGGCCTTACGGCACAGGCTCAAGCCGACGTCGACTCGCCCTATTCCTTGTTCGGCCTCGGGCAGATGAACAATAAGTCTACTAACGTCAGGCTGGAAGGCATGGGCGGCGTGGCTAACGCCATGTATGGCAACGGCCTCATTAATATAGGGAATCCCGCTTCGTATGCCAAGATCGACTCTCTGGCTTTCCTTTTCGATGCAGGTTTCTATTTTAAGTCGTCGACTTTCAGTACGTCAACGCTCTCCGAAAAGGCTAATAATGCTTCTTTCGACCATGTGGCTATGGCCTTTGGTTTGACATCGTGGTGGAAGATGGCTCTCGGCGCGAAGCCTTTCACCACTTCGGGCTACAATATGCTTGTTGACGATATCGAACCTGGCATCGGAAAGACTACCACACGCTTCAAAGGCAAGGGTGGACTCAACCAGGTCTTCTGGGGCAACGCATTTAAGATTGGCAAACATGTCGCTTTGGGTGCCAACGCCTATTACGTGTTTGGCAACAGCCAAGCCGAGACTTCGTTATATTTCCCTGATTCGGCCTATTATATCGGCTCGCGACGCAGTGTCGACGTGATGGTACGCTCTTTCATGTTCGATTATGGCATGCTGTTCAATACGAATGTTGGCGACGACATGCAACTGAGTTTGGGTCTAACCTATACTCAGAAAATCAACCTGAAAGGCGAGCAGTCGCTGTACATTCGCTCGTTTGAAGAAGACCTTGACACCGAAGTGGAGTATTTGATTGATACGATCGCCTATAGTGTTAGTGATGCAAAGATTACCATGCCGCAAGGCTTTGGTGTGGGGGTCGCACTTCAAAAGGGGAACGATTGGGCCGTGGGTGCCGACTTCAACTGGACGCAATGGTCGAAGTTTGCCCGTCAAGGGAAGGCTGAAGGCCTGCAGAATTCGTGGATGGTTTCGGCTGGCGCCGAGTTTACGCCAAAGCACACATCCATTTCGGGTTATTTCTCTCGCGTCACCTATCGTTTTGGCGGCTTCTATGAGCATGGATTTATCAACTTGCCGGGTAACGACGGTGCGGATCACTCCATTAATAAAATGGGTGTCACGGCGGGTTTGTCACTGCCACTGCCTCGAACCCTGTCAAAGGTCAATGTAGCTCTTGAGGCTGGTCAATATGGTACCCGTGAGGGTGGTTTGATACAAGAGCGCTATGCCAAGGTAAACGTAGGTATTTCGGTGTTTGAGCATTGGTTCATGAAGCGCAAATACAAATAAGAAAACCTTGCTGAATCATTTTGGAATGATATTTGAATAAGAGCAAACAAGTCTAACAACTAAAAATAAGAAGAGATGAAAACGAAAAGATTAATGATGATTGCCGTTATCTTTGGAATGGCAATGAGCGTATCCGCCCAAGAGGTGTCAGAGTCGAAGTACGGAGCCGATAGCGTTGCGTGCGTGACCAACCTGTCCATCTACGGTGAGGCCTACAAACAGTGGGAAGCGGCCAAATTTGCGCCGGAGGCCATCAGTTCTGAAATGGTCAACGCTTGGAGAGCAGTCTTCCTCAACTGCCCCCGTTCCAGCCAGCTCATCTACACGAGAGGTGAGAAGATCATGGACTACTTCATCCGCACCAATCCTGCCCAGAAGGACGCCTATATCGACACCATCTGCATGATGATGGACAACAGAGCCAAGTATTTCCCGGTTGACCCGAAGACGGGCAAGTCGCAAGTGGCTGGTATCATGGGCCGCAAGGGCTTGCTTATCTACACTTACAACAAGAACCGTTACGAAGAGGCCTACAACGTGCTGAAGGACGCTGTCGATCTTGATGCCTCGCAGCTGCAAGGCGCCTATATCGATGCCTACTTCAAGGCTACCATCGACATGGTGAACAACAACAAGGCTGAGAAGATGACCATCATCAACGTTTATCAGGAACTTTCCGAAGTCCTTGATAACAACATTGGTGCTCTGGCTACGACCGAGACGGAACTTGAGACTGCTAAGGAAGAAGCTTTGGCGAGCGGCGATGCCGATGCCGTGGCCGGCTTCGACAAGCAGTTGGAGAAGAATGAGAAGAACATCAACATCAACAAGGGTGTGAAGAATAACCTCGACAACCTGTTCTCTCCCTTCGCTTCTTGCGACGACCTGATCAAGGTCTTCAGCGCCAAGATGAAGGAGACGCCTGACGATGTGATTCTGCTCAAGCGTATCACCACCATCCTTGATAAGAAGGATTGCACCGATTCGAAGCTCTTCCTTGATGCTGCCGTCAGACTCAATGAGCTGGAGCCCAGCCCCGAGGCTTCGTATAGCTTAGGTATCAAGTTCTTCAAGGACAAGAAGTATAGTGAAGCTGCTACCTTCTTCGATCAAGCTACGAAGACCGACAACAACGACCGTAAGTATCGTGCCTACCGCAACTTGGCCATGTGCTACCAGAACATGGGTAGCCTCGGAAGAGCCCGCGACATCGCAAGAAGAGCTGCTCAGGTTGACCCGACGGCCGGCGAACCTTACCTTATCATCGCCCAGCTCTATGCCGCAAGTGCTTCGCAGTTCAGCGATGAAATTGAAAAGGGTGCTGTCTATTGGGCTGCTGTCGACAAGTGCCAAAAGGCCAAGTCCATCGACGCTTCAATCGCCGACAGAGCTAACCGCATGATTGGCTCTTACACCGCTGGCTTCCCGAAGGCAGAGACCATCTTCTTCAACGACTACAACGAGGGCCAGACCTTCCACGTCGGCGGCTGGATCGGTGAAACCACCACCATCAGAGCCAGAAAGTAATTGAAACACATCCTGAAAATAGGAATCCTACTCAACATCACAGCCTTTGTGGCTGTGATGTTGTTTTCGTGTTCAAACCCTGACGCCATTGTGCAAGCCATGGGGTCGGACGACACGCTGTCGGGCATCATTGCCGATAGCGTGGTTTTCTATCGCAGCGACTCAGGACATATCAGCCTCGAGCTTCATACACCTCGTATGGTACGAATGGAAACCGAAGACGATATCATGGAATTTCCTCTCGGTTTCGATGTTTATATGTACGACAAAGGGAAGAAGACCACCGAGCTTCATGCCGACTATGGGAAGAACTATGGCAAGATGCGACTTATCGAGGCGAGGGGTAATGTCATAGTGCAAAACTTCGGTAGTGATGAGACGATGTATTCCGATAAACTGTTTTGGTATCAGGACTTGAAAATGATTCACACGCGTTCACGTGTCAAGATTGTCACGCCCGACAAACAGATTGAGGCCGACAGTCTTGTAGCAGCTGAGGATTTTTCGGAATACACCATGTATTCGGGTAGTGCCCTGCTCGATGTAGATGAGGAGGAATAAGCCATGAATAGCTGGATCGTAGTCGCCATTACCCTGCTTTTCTCCGCCCTTTGTTCGGGGCTTGAGATTGCCTTCAATAGCATCAATCGCCTGCAATTGGAGGTGGAACTGACCAAAAACACCTTCTCAGCCAAGATTATCCGGCTGTTCTTGAAGGACCAGTCGCGTTTTCTGACCTCTTTGCTCTTGGGCAACAATATCGCACTCATCATCTATGGCATGAGCATGTCGCAGCTGTTGGATGGCCCTGTCAACCATTGGCTGCAATTAATCTCTTTCGACAACGACTTCATGATACTGCTGGTGAAGACCATCCTTGCCACACTGCTTGTGCTGCTGGTGGCTGAGTTCCTTCCCAAGATGTTGTTTCGAATCAATCCGAATGCCATCCTGTCGTTCTTTGCTTTGCCTACTTTCATCGTTTATTGCTTGCTCTATCCTTTGATTCTCATTTACACGGGCATTTCGGAGTTCATCATCCGTTACATACTTCGTCTAAAGGTAGATAGGCAGGAATACCGCTTTTCCACGGTTGACCTCAACGATTATATCGCCGAATATGCCGACCCTGAGGAGGCCGATGAGGATATGCAGCAGGAGATACAGTTGTTCCAAAACGTGATGGAGTTTCGCTCGGTGAAACTCCGCGAGTGTATGGGGCCACGCAACGAAATTGAGTCTGTGAAGCTGACCGACAGCATCGAAACCGTAAAGGCCCGTTTTGAGGAGACCAAGCACTCGAAACTGATCGTGATTGGCGAAAGCATCGATGATATTGTAGGTTATGTTCATTTGAACGATGTGGTTAGGGCTGTGGCCGAACATCGTGAGGTGGCTTTGTCAGATCTTATCCGTAAGATTGACTTTTTCCCCGAGACCTATACTGCCGACCGGCTATTGAAACATTTCATCCAGCATCGTCAAGGAGTTGCGGCTGTTGTTGATGAATTTGGCGGCACGGCTGGTATCGTTACCATGGAAGACGTGGTTGAGGAGATTTTCGGTGAAATCGACGATGAATACGATGTGGAAGAGGAGGTTGAGAAAGTGGTGGACAATAACACCTTCGTCTTTTCCGCCCGCCTCGAGATAGACTATCTTAACGACACCTACAAGCTCGACTTGCCCGTTTCTGATGACTACGAAACCTTGGCGGGCATGATTTTACATTATTGTGAGAGCATTCCTGAGCAGGGTCAGGTGCTAAAAATCGGTAATTATAGGGTGAAAATCCTCAAAGCATCCCACATGAAATTGGACGAAGTGGAATTGCAATTACAGAATAACTAATTGATATTCAAATTGTTCAATTAGTGTAATACGGAAATCAATCCTTTTGAAAAATAAAATTCAACCAAAATTCCCTTTGAGTTGAAATCTTTACTAAATTTGCACGCTCAAATTTGAAGTTTAATAGCAAAGAAAAAATAGTATTATGGCAGCAATTGAAAAAATTAGAAGACGCTCAGGATTGTTGATTGCAATCATTGGTATCGCATTGTTAGCGTTTGTCTTACAAGACCTTTTCCAGAGTCAAGGAAGAAACACGGGTCCGACCGTAGCCGTCGTTGATGGCGACAAGATTTCGGTGAGAGACTATGAAGCGCTCAAGGAAAAGAATCTTGAAAACAGAAGGTCTTCAAACAACAACCTCTCTTCCGCCGAAACTTACAGCATCTACAACAACACTTTGGAAGAGATGATCAAGGATAACATCATGACCAAGGAGTACGAAGCCGCTGGTATCGGTGTCACTTCAGAGGAACTGATGGACCAGATGACGGGTGACAACCCGCACCCCTGGGTGGTTCAGAGCTTTGGCGATGGTAACGGTAATGTTGACAAACAGCGCGTGACCGAGTACCTCCAGAACCTCAATAACCTTCCGGCTGAGTATTACAACCGTTGGCTCGATTTCGAGAAAGCCGTGAAGCAGAACCGTCTGGAGACTAAGTTCGACAATTTGGTGAAGGCTTCCTATTTCCTTCCCACTCCTTTGGCAAAGAAATACTATGAGAACAAGAACTTGAAGGCTTCGGCTGATGTCATCGCTCTGCGTTACACCACCATCCCCGATTCGACGGTGACTGTGACCGATGCCGATAATAAGGCTTTCTATGAGGAAAACAAGGCACGCTACGAGACGGACGAAAGACGCGACATTGAATATGTGTTGTTTGAAATCAAACCTTCTTTGGAAGACCGTCAGGATGCTTTGAAGTTTGTGCAAGATAGAAAGCCTGAGTTTGAAGCCGCCGAAGATGCTGCTGCCTATGTGAACGACAGCTACAACTCCGACCAACGTTACGACAGCACTTGGCTTGGCCGTAAAGATGTCCCCGAGATGATCGAACAAGCCATTTTTGATAATGGCAACGGTGTTGGCTATGTGTATGGTCCCTATGAAAACGATGATGCTTTCAACTTGGTGCGTATCGTTGAGATGCAAAACCGTCCCGATTCATTGCGTGCCAGCCATATCCTGATTGGTTATAAGGGCGCCTATGGCAGCCAAGACACCATCACCACCAAGGAACAAGCCGAAGCCAAGGCCAATGAATTGCTGGCTCAGCTGAAAGCTGCAAAAAACAACGACGAACTGTTTTCGCAGTTGGCTTCCGAGTACAATACCGACGCCACCAAGGATAAAGGCGGCGACCTCGATTGGTTCACTGATGGCACTATGGTTCCTGCCTTCAACGAATACGTGATCAACAGCCCCGTGGGTTCACTGGGTGTCGTGGAGACCATGTTTGGTTACCATATTGTGAAGGTCACAGACAAGACCCAACCTCAACCCAAAGCCCGTTTGGCCTATTTGACGCACAAGATCACTTGGAGCACGAAGACTTACCAGAATGTGTATGCCGAGGCTAACAAGTTCTTTGCCGAAAACAGAACCTACGATCAATTCAACAAGGCTATCGAAGAACAAGGCCTTACCAAGCGTACCATGCCTGCCATGGAAAAATCAACCTATCAGATTACTGGTCTTGAAAATCCGCGTGAAATTGTTCGCTGGGCTTTTGACAAGAATACCAAGAAGGGTGACATTTCCGATAAGATTTTTGAACTTGACAACAACCAATTGGTGGTAGCTGCTCTTACAGGAATCATCCCTGAAGGCTATGCTCCTATGGATGTCGTTATCGACCGTTCGAAGTACCAGATCCTCAATAAGAAGAAAGGTGAGATGGCCGTCGATAAGCTGAAAGCTTGTGGCAATGATGTCAACAGAATGGTGAATGAATTGGGTGCCGAGTCCACCACGGTTTCCGATCTCAATATTGATTCGCGTGTGCTGAGCAACTTCGGTGTTGAAGCCGACATCGTTGGCAAGATTCTCGGCATGAAGGAAGGCGAGGAGGTTGGCCCCGTGGCCGGTAACGCCAGTGCCTTTATCATTAAGAACGTGAAGTTTACGCAACCTGAGGAAACTAATGACTACAGCAGCATCATTAGGGAAAAGACTAGCCAATTCACCAACAGAGTCCTTAACAACGGAGTTTACAACTCGTTGAGGAAAGAGGTAAAGATCAAGGACAACAGAACTGAGATTTTCTAAGTCTAAGATTTTGATTGTCTGTTTAAAAAGGTGCGTCGGATGTGATTCGGCGCACCTTTTTCACTCTAGCATACTAACCGCGCTTAAATTGCGTTTATTACATAAACTGATTCTTTTCATTAATACCAATAAAGATGAAACAACTTAAATGCTTTTTATTTGTTGCAGCCATGGCTTTCTCCCTTGTGGGTTGCCAAAAAGCTGTTGAAGTGTCGTTTGATAAGGCCACACAAGAGATTGATGCTCAAGGCGGCACGGTCGAAGTCGCGCTAAAGTCGAACGGTGAATGGACCCTTACTTCCAGTGAGGATTGGATTACCATTTCGCCCATGTCGGGCAACGGCGATGCCACATTGACACTTGCCGCAGAGGCGAATGCTACCCAGGAACTCCGCTCGGCCGTGATTACAGCTACCACAAAGGACAATACAGCCACCTTGACAGTCAATCAGGAGGCTCTAGAGTATTATCTTACCGTTACGCCCAAAGAGATTCAATGCGGCAGTGATGGTGGTGAATTCACCATTATGGTGTCGTCGAATGTGGATTGGAAGGTCTCTTTGCCTTCATGGGTTACCAGCTCGGTTGCCGAAGGCTCGAATGACGCGATGGTTACTTTAACTGTCGAACCACTGATGGAAGATGCGGATGAACGTTCGGGTTATGTCACCTTTGGAAATCCTTTTGGATTGGTTGGTGCCAGCTCAGTTTCCGACCAAGTTCATATCGTCCAATTGAAGGATCCTGTCCTGAACATTGAGATTACTCCCAGCAACCTTGATTTTGTGAGTGAAGGTGAGACGAAGAGCGTGGTTTTGACCACTGAAGATAGTTGGACGGCCACTGTCGAAGACGCCTGGGTGACCTTAAGCCAAACGGAAGGTCAAGGCGATGCCGAAATCAATGTGACCTTGGGCGAAAACCCCTTGTATGAAATGCGTCAAACCATGGTCGTTTTCACTACGTCAGGTAATATGCAAGCCATGCTTGTTGTCCGCCAGGAGGCTTCCATCGACCCACATTTCCTTGAAGCTTCACCATTGGAGTTTGAGTTTGGGAAAGAAGGAGGCGAGAAGACAATAACCATCGGTTGCGATACCGATTGGGAGTTTGATTTGACCAGCAACTGGCTATCGCTTTCGCAGCAGTCGGGAACGGGCAATGCCAGTGTGGTTTTAACGGCTGATCAGAATCAGTTGACGGATCCTCGAGAGATGGAGTTCCACATCAAGTCGGGTGACCTTTCTTATACGTTCTTTGTCGTTCAAGAGGCAGGTGACAATCCGCTTGAGGCTAGTATTGAGCCCGATAGCTTGGTTGTGTCCTATATTGGTGGTATTCAGCATGTGCAGGTGACGTCCAATACCTCTTGGCAACTTCAAGCCAGTGATTGGGTTGGTTTCACGACGGTCACTTCAGGCGAAGGTGATGCTTCTTTTGATATCATCATCGACAGCTATTCAGATCCTGGTGACAGGGTGGGCTTTTTGAATGTCGTTCATAATGGACAAGTATTGTGCAGCATGGTCATTGTTCAAGAAGGTAAACCCAACCTCTTGGAAACCGACATTACCCAACTCGATGTTCGTCCTGAAGGCGGCGAGTATGAGATACAAGTAATCTCCAATCAGGAATGGACGGTGATGACTGACGTTCCGTGGTTGCAATGCAATCCCACAAGCGGTTTTGCCAACGGGAGCTTTATTGTCACAGTAGATCCCTTGCCATCGCCTAGGCCCCGAACGGGACACATCAAGGTGAGTGGCTCGATGAATGCCGAAGTCATCATCACAGTTGACCAACACTAAAAGAAAAGGAGAGCTTTGAAGCTCTCCTTTCTTTTTAGAATCCCATCCCGAACCAATACCAGAACTTGTTTTCCATTTCCTTCCAGGCTTGCCGTGTTGAAGCGGCGAAGTCTGAGGTGTATTGGTTGAGGAGCTCGGTGGCTTCCTTGTTTTTGCCTTCTGCAATCAAGGCTTTGGCGCGGGCTTCAAGGGCGGGGATTTCATCGAATGCCTTTTGTTCGAAGCGGTTGGCAGTACCTAGCAATGCTGGTT
>JAEEGK010023374.1_pt1 | contig 12901 bp, 7 predicted proteins | sample 8958771 | NCBI WGS metagenome assembly JAEEGK01 (sample SAMN16246547, study PRJNA631951) | gut metagenome | biome: gut microbiome; feature: rumen; material: SC-attached | host: Bos | place: Iran: Karaj | collected 2018-10 | reverse complement strand
AGTAAAGTGAAAGGTCAGGTGATGTTGACATGATAGCTGTTGATGCAGTACCTGTCGAGCTTGAACCTGCAGCCGAAGGAATACCGACTGAAAGGTTGTTACCCTGAATGGTAGGAAGCATTTCGATAACTTCTTTCCATGTCTTAGGAGGCTTAGCATCTCCAACCTTGATTCCTGTTGCGGGATCCTTTGTTTCGGGATCTGCGTCTGTATAAACGAATCCGAGTTCCTGTAAGATATCCTTACGATAGAACATTACGTTAAATGTCTGTGTCTCGGGAAGTCCGTAGATACCTGTATGTCCGTTCTCATCAACGAGCTTATACTGTTCATAAGAACTCTCTGTAAATGTATCGGGATTAAGGACTTCCTTCCAGTCAGCAAACTGTGTGATGTCTTCTGCAGCACCACGGAGTGCGTAGTTAACAGGCTGGTCTGAACCTACCGAAAGAACTACATCGGGACCGCGGTCAGCCATAACCGCATTCAGCAGTGAACCTGCCATAACTATCTCTACGTTAACGGGAATACCTGTCATAGGAGTGAATGTATCATCGATCATGGTCTTTAAGATAGTACCCTGGTCACGACCGGTGGTAACCCAAACCTTAAGAACTTCGCCGTCGCTGTAAACATCGCCGACTGAGTTGTAATCTACAAAGAATGAAGCTACGAATGACTTAACTTCATGCCATGCCTTGGTGAAGATATTTTCGCCGTCACTGTCGGGTTCGGTATTGATACCGTTTACAACAAGGTAATCAACATCAAGCTTGGTAGAGGTAAGGTTAAGTGTTGATGTACCGAGTGAAGTGATATTATCCTTAAATGTTGTAAACTCTATAGTGATCTTCTGAGGTTTCTCTACAAATCTTTCAAGCTGCTGTGCAAGGGTCTGTGCGGGAGCAATGTTCTCAGCCTTCTGACCGCTGTATGCAACATAATCATCAACTATCTTGTACAGACGCTTCATTTCAAGTTCCATAGCTTCCATAACTTCGGGATAAACCTTCTCGATATGGTAGTCACGGTACTGGTCGGGATTTACGCCTGTGTAAACAAGAAGTGTTCTGTAAATCTGGTTAAGTCTGAATGTCGAATCCTCTATCTGCTGAAGGATATTTCCGAGGTCACCCATTGTAGCTTCAAGCCTGAATGTGTGTGTACCCTTTGTAAGCCAGAAGTAATAAGGATTCTCATCGTCCTTGCCGAGGGTCTTAACTTCCCAGTTATTATCATATGCAAATGAGATCTGCTCAAGCTCCTTAAAAGGAATCTCACCGTCGATGTAAACCTTACGGTTACTTACGTTACCACGTGAATAATTCTGACGGGCCTTAACTGTCAGGTTATAGAAACCGTCCTCGGGCACATCAAAATTCCACTCAATCCACTGTCCGTTGATGTTCCATGACTCACCGCCGATATAGTTAAGAACGGTGGTGGTAACACTGTTGGGCTGTGTACTGGGTGACGATCTGTCATATTTAGCATAAAGTGAAGACTCCGAACGGATCGAAGAATCTTCGCCCTGAACTACTAAAAGGTAATTCTTGGCTGTATCCGATGTACTACCGGGATTATGTGAATTATAACAAGCGTTATAATACTGATCATATGTAGGACGATCAAGTACGGGAGTAAGTGAAAGCCTCTTGATGACAACGGGCTCATTTTCTCCGCCGAGAGTGATGGTATTGTTGCCTGCATTAAAATAGAACATATAAGGCTCTGCAACATATCCTCTGTCGTCCTGGAAACGAGACTTCTGCCAATCATAGATCTCAACCTGTGAAGGTCTGATCTCGTTGCCCTGGTTATCTATTTTCTTTTCGCCGTTGTTGGTCCAGATTCTAGAGAAAGAAAGATTCTGGGCGTCAAGGAAAGGCTCCTCGTCATTGATCTTTACAGATCTTTCTGCAGGAATACCATGTGACTTGGGTAACAGATATTCCATTTCAATATTATAGAAGCCGGCCTCGGGAACGTTGACATTCCATGTAACGATAGAACCAACATCCGTTAAGATGGATCCGGCTACAGCCTTCTCGCCTGTATAATTCGATACATTACCAACGGCACTGTAACTGCCAAGGTTGATATCTACAGTCTTATTGGGCTTTGCTGCACCTGCATGCTTAAGGACATACTGCTTGTATGTTCCTGTTCTTTCCATTCCCTTGACCTCAACGTCAAGATTAGTTCCGGCATATTTCTCGGAATAATTCTTAACAGGTCTCAAAGAAAGAAGCACGAGGATGGCAATAATAACCACTACTACTGCTACTGCGATGATGATTTTTTTGTTTCTTGCGCTGTTAGCCTTCTTCTTTTTTTTCATAGCAACCTCTTAATTTGAAAAAATTGTTTTAATTTTCTTCATATAAATATACAACAAAATTAAAAAAATGTAAATAAATTTGTTGCATTTTTTACCATAATTAACATTTTAATAAATCGTATATGAATACGCTTACCGATTATTGCTTATCTTTATACTCAAATTGCTTATCGTTTGTTCACATCTGACAAAACAAGGCTTTTTAAGCTTTTGTGCGATTGTGCAAAATGAATGTAATTAATATTCAGACAACTCTCCGATAAGCTCTTCCGTCTTGCTCCAGCCGAGGCACGCATCGGTAATGGACTTCCCGTATATGCCCTCTCCTATTTTCTGGGCTCCGTCCTCGATGTAGCTCTCAACCAGGAAGCCCTTTATGAAGCCTGTCATCTTGGGATTGTGCCTGCGGTATTCCATTACTTCTCTCGCTATACGGGGCTGTTCAAACGGATTCTTACCGGAATTGGCATGATTGGTATCAATGATGACTCCGGGGTTGGAAAGTCCGCTGCCTGCATAAAGCTCAATGACATTCATTACATCCTCATAATGGTAATTCGGTGCCGAACGTCCCCGGTTGTTGGTGTATCCTCTTAGCACTGCATGTGCATAAGGATTACCGTACGAGTGGACCGCCCATCCTCTATATAGGAAAGAATGCCGGTGCTGTGCGGCATGTATGGCATTGATCATGATGGTCAAGTCTCCGCCCGTCGGATTCTTCATGCCGCAGGGCACTTCAAGTCCGCTTGCCACAAGCCTGTGCTGCTGGTTTTCCACACTTCTCGCACCTACCGTCACATATCCCAATATATCATCGAGATACCTGTAGTTCTCCGGATAAAGCATCTCATCCGCAGTAGCAAAGCCGGTCTCCTTCACCACCCTCATATGTATATCCCTGGTGGCTATGATGCCCTTAAACAGATCGGGCTTCTCTGAAGGATCCGGCTGGTGCAGAAGCCCCTTATATCCGTCTCCCGTTGTACGCGGCTTATTGGTGAAAACACGCGGTACGATAAGTATTTTCTTTTTTACTTTTTCCTGGATTTCTCTAAGTCTTCCTATATAATCCAATACGCTGTCCTCATTATCAGCCGAACAGGGTCCGATGATAAGCAGAAGCCTTTTGTCATCCCCGGAAATAATGTTCTTTATCTGTGCTCTCCTGTCCTCGATTACATCACGCATATCATCGGTCAGCGGGAACATCTTTTTGACCTCCATCGGGATGGTCAGTTTTTTTTCAAAATCTACGTTCATTTATCTATCCGTTTTCTGTTACTTTTTCGCATACATAAGTCCCTCCAAACACATATGCCTTAATATATATCGGCACATTTCTTTAAAGACAACAGACTTGCGAAATAGTAACCATATTTCACATTAATTTCACAAATTACATTCTATCAAATTTCACAAAAAAAGGCAATAGAAATTGTTAATTTTTTACAAAAAAATTTCCGTGGCGGAAACCCGTCACGGAAATTTTGTAAATGTTGCACATTTTTTATGTATTTTTTTCTACATTCAATTATTTGTAGAGTTCAACTAACTTCATCAGATGATCATATCTTGCCTTAGCAGCGGTCTCTGACTCAGCGAAGAGCTTCTCTGCTCTCTCAGGGAACTTAACCTTAAGTGAGGTATATCTGGTCTCATTGTTAAGGAAGCCCTGGTATGTTCCGTCACCCTCTTTAGATGTAAGAGTGAAAGGATTCTTGCCTTCTGCCTTAAGAGCAGGATTGAAGCTGAACAGATTCCAGTAGCCTGCTGCAACAGCCTTCTTCATCTCATCCTGGCAATGGTTCATGCCGCCCTTAACTCCGTGGAGCTCACAAGGTGCGTAACCGATGATAAGTGAAGGTCCGTTGTAAGCCTCAGCCTCAGTCAGAACCTTAACAGCCTGTGCAGGGTTAGCGCCAAGAGCAATCTGTGCTACATATACGTAACCATAGCTCATAGCGATCTCAGCAAGTGACTTCTTGCCGATCTCCTTACCTGCTGCTGCGAACTGGCAAACCTCACCTATATTGGAAGCCTTTGAAGCCTGTCCGCCTGTATTTGAATACATTTCTGTATCGAATACGAATACATTTACATTCTCGCCGGATGCAAGTACATGATCAAGTCCGCCGAAGCCGATATCATATGCCCATCCGTCACCGCCGAAGATCCATACAGACTTCTTTGACAGATACTGCTTCTTCTCAAGGATCTCTTTTGAAAGCTCACAGCCCTTCTTAGCTGCCGCTTCAAGTTCCTTAACAAGTGCCTTAGCTGCTGCAGGATTCTCCTTGGTGCTGTCCTTTGTCTCTAAGAACTTAGCGATAGCATCCTTAAGACCCTTTGTAGCCTTAGCGTTTCCTGCTAATTCATTTAACTTAGCGATTGCCTGCTCACGGAGAACCTTCTGTCCTAAGTACATACCGAGACCATGCTCAGCGTTATCCTCAAACAGTGAGTTAGCCCATGCAGGACCCTGCTTGCTGTCCTTATTAACTGTGAAAGGTGATGTAGCTGCAGGACCGCCCCAGATAGATGAACATCCTGTTGCGTTAGAGATGAACATCTGCTCACCAAAGAGCTGGGTAATAAGTCTTGCATATGAGGTCTCAGCACAGCCTGCGCATGATCCTGAGAACTCAAGGAGAGGCTGATTGAACTGTGAACCCTTAACGGTGTTCTCAGCAGGTGCCTCATCTTTACGTCCAACGTTAGCTACAAGGTAATCCCATACGGGCTGCTCATCAAGCTGACTCTCCTGAGGAACCATCTTAATAGCCTGTACCTTATCAGGACAAACAGTAACACACTCGCCGCATCCCATACAATCAAGAGGAGATACGCTCATGGTGAACTTATACTTAGAAGCCTTAGGCTTTGTATCAGCAAGCTTAATGTTCTTAGGAGCTGCCTTAACTTCCTTCTCATCAAGCATGTAAGGACGGATTGTTGCATGTGAACATACAAATGCACAGTTGTTACACTGGATACACTTTGCAGCATCCCACTCGGGAACCATAACTGCTGTTCCACGCTTCTCATATGCAGCTGCACCAAGCTCGAACTGTCCGTCAGCTCTGTCTGCGAATGCAGATACAGGAAGGTTATCACCATCCATAAGAGCGATAGGATTCATGAGCTTCTCAACCATCTCTACTGTCTCAGGACGGCCTGTAAGCTTCTTAGCCTTAGGATCTGCCTTAGGCTTAGCCCAGCCTGCAGGAACCTTAACAAGATGAAGGGCATCCTTACCTGCGTCGATAGCCTTGCAGTTCATGTCTACGATATCCTGGCCCTTCTTAGAGAACTTAGCAACAACCTTCTCCTTCATGTACTTGATAGCCTCATCAGCGGGAAGTACATTTGCAAGTGTGAAGAATGCTGACTGAAGAACTGTAGATGTACGCTTGCCAAGACCGATCTTGCCTGCGATGTCAACAGCGTCAACTGTATAAACCTTGATATTGTTCTCAGCGATATACTTCTTTGCTTCTGCATTAAGCTTCTCGCCTAACTCCTTATCATCCCACTGGCAGTTAATAAGGAAGATTCCGCCGGGCTTAACGTCCTGAACCATCTTATAACCCTTAACGATGTAGCTCTGGTTATGGCAAGCTACAAGGTCTGCCTGATTGATGTAGTAAGGGCTCTTGATAGGCTTGTCACCGAATCTCAAGTGAGAAATGGTGATACCGCCTGTCTTCTTTGAGTCATACTGGAAGTATGCCTGGATATATTTATCGGTGTGGTCACCGATGATCTTTGTCGAATCTTTGTTTGCACCAACAGTACCGTCACCGCCGATACCCCAGAACTTACATTCAACGGTACCCTTAGCTGATGTGATAGGTGCGGGCTTCTCCTCGGGAAGTGAAAGGTTGGTAACGTCATCAACGATACCGATTGTAAATCTCTTCTTAGGATTAGCCTTCTTTAACTCCTTGTAAATAGCGAATACTGACGAAGGAGGAGTATCCTTTGAACCAAGACCGTAACGTCCGCCTGCAAGAGTAATGTCTGAAAGACCTGCCTCAAGGAGGGTTGTAGCAACGTCAAGGTAAAGGGGCTCACCGAGTGAACCGGGCTCTTTTGTTCTGTCAAGTACTGCAATCTTCTTAGCGGTCTTAGGAAGAACCTTTAAGAATGCCTTAGATACCCAAGGTCTGTAAAGTCTAACCTTAATAAGGCCGACCTTCTGCTTCTTAGCTGTAAGGTAATCAATTACTTCTTCTGCTACGTCACAGATAGAACCCATAGCAACGATTACTCTGTCTGCATCGGGAGCACCATAGTAGTTGAAGAGGTCATACTTTGTACCAAGCTTCTTGTTAACCATCTTCATGTACTTAGATACTACTGCAGGAAGTGCCTCGTATACAGGGTTACAAGCCTCACGATGCTGGAAGAATACGTCACCGTTTTCATGAGAACCACGCATAGCGGGCTTCTCAGGATTAAGTGCATGTGCACGGAAAGCTTCTACTGCTTCCATGTTAAGCATATCCTTAAGATCTGCATAATCCCATGTCTCGATCTTCTGGATCTCATGAGATGTACGGAAACCATCAAAGAAGTTAAGGAAAGGAACCTTGCCTTCGATAGCTGCAAGATGAGCTACTGCTGAAAGATCCATAACTTCCTGGGGATTGGTCTCAGCAAGCATAGCGAAACCTGTCTGACGACAAGCATATACGTCACTGTGATCACCGAAGATGTTAAGTGACTGTGTAGCTACTGTACGTGCTGATACATCGAATACGCAGGGAAGCTGCTCGCCTGCGATCTTGTACATATTAGGGATCATAAGAAGAAGACCCTGAGATGCTGTAAATGTAGTAGTGATTGCACCTGCTGCAAGTGAACCGTGTACGGCACCTGCTGCACCAGCTTCTGACTGCATCTCAACAACCTTTACCTGGTTGCCGAATACGTTCTTACGACCTGCTGCTGACCACTGGTCAACCTGATCTGCCATAGGGCTGGAAGGTGTGATGGGGTAAATAGCTGCTACGTCTGTAAACGCATACGCAACGTGAGCTGCAGCTGTATTACCGTCCATAGATAATTTTGCTCTTTTGGACATATGAGACCTCCTTTGAATTTAGGGGCATGGTTTTTGGGCATAATAATCCCTTAACCGCCCAATTAGAATTATTTTAACATCACTTCGTAAAAAATGCAATGCCTTTTTATAAATCTTTTTTCTTTGACGGGGAGGCTGATGGTCCCACGGGACCATCAGCCTCCCCTGTTTCTAAAAATGGAAAAAGAATACCTGGATTTTACATAAAATTGAATTAATAATATAATATTTTAATAGACGATAAATTCATTTTATGATATGATAATTACATATTAGTATTCATTTATTTCAATATATAATAGGAGGTTATTTTATGGGGTTTAAAAAGTTTTGTTCATTGACACTTATTGCTGCTCTTTTCATCTCTCTTCTTTCTTTCGCCGGAAATGATGTCGAAGTCAAAGCTGCTTCATCCGGATTATGGCTTTTGACTAACACCAGATATGAAGTAGCGGATGATGTAAAAGACGGCGGCTACTCTTACGATTATTCTTTTAACGGAATTGAAGCGTCGGGCGGATCTAATTATGTTAAATTCACCAAAGACGGTGGCTGGTATGGTGATTATCCCGCATCCACATATGGTAAATTTGAATCCACCTGTGAGGTTCCCCCTGAAACGATCAAACCCGGAGAAACTGTAACCTTAAAGATCAAACTTGAAACAGTCTCCTTTGAAGGTGGTCCGATGGGTATAGATGAATGGTGCTCGGTTAAATTTGATACATCAGGTTTAAATAAGGGTATCGCTTCCGGCGGCAAAAAATATTTTGTTGACGAAACCGGAGAAGGCGGCCTTAGAGCACATCTTAGTGAAAAGGTATATGGCGGAACACGTACTGTTTCTCAGGTAATTCGTGATAATCCTGTTGATGGCGACTCGATTACCATCTACTTTGAGTGTCGGGCCGGAATGTATGCATGGGAATATACATTTAAAGAAGGTGCTACAACTACTGTTACTCCTTCAAAAGCAACTATTAAGACTCTTTCGATAAGCGGAAACACTCTTACTGTTAAAGCTAAAAAGCTAAAAAAGAACTGCTCCGGCTATGAGTTCCAAATTTCTACCGACAGTAAATTCAAATCAAATACGATTAAAATTTCTTCAAAGAATAAGGCTTCTTTTAAAAAGCTGACTCCCGGGACCAAATATTATATCAGAGTCAGAGCATTTTATGATCAGAGTGATACCAGGACCGTAGGAAAGTGGTCTAAAGTTAAATCAATAGTTATATCATAATAACAATGGGTTAGCCTCCAAAAGACTAACCCATTAATTTTTTTTATATTCATCAAGCCTTAATCACTAAACCCAAAATAATCACCGCTGCTTCAGCCACTGTTAACCCTCCCCATCTCATATACCAATTCATATATTTCCAATCGGAAGGTTCTACATCATCTCCTGCATTTTCGGTATTTATATCTATCCCGAACTTAAACAGACCTCTTGCAAAGATAATACTGAAGATGTTTAAAAATGCCATAATAAAGCCCAATGCAAAAAGGTCACTGAGTCCTACTCCCGAAAAAGCAAGTACAAGTAATGCTATTGCCAAAACGGCATTGATCAGGATTAATACTTTTTGTCCTTTTTTCAGATCTGTAAACCACTTCATAGTATCACCCCCCGTATCGATATAAGTCAATACTGCATCGTCTTGATATATTTTTGTAATACCAATACTACAATATGTATTATAACCTGTAAAGTGAATGCAGGTGCAAAATAAGAGGGTTATTTCCTAAAACAATTGCAATTATCGGCGGTCGGTAACACTTTGATCAATGACGAACGCTCCGGTATCCCCTTCATTCATACTGATATCAAAAATCTTATCCTTATATACGATAGCGGTCTTAATATCTTTCTTTGCTGTAACTATGAAGCTGACAAGTTTTCCGTCCTTCCATTCCAGCTCCAGCTCTGCGCCTCCCTGGATGCAGATACCAGATACATGTCCTGACTTCCACGCTTCAGGTAATGCAGGAAGCAGTACCGTCCTCTCCTCATTGCTTTGCACCAGCATCTCTGCCACACCGGCGCAGCCTCCGAAGTTACCGTCTATCTGGAAAGGCGGATGATTGTCAAACAAGTTTGGCAATGTGGATTTTACAAGCAGCTGTTCATAATTCTCATATGCTTTTTCCGCATTCCAGAGTTTAGCATAATTATTTATTATCCATGCTCTGCTCCAACCGGTATGACCGCCGCCGTGAGCCAGACGTCTCTCAAGCGTCTTGGATGCAGCCGCACACAGCTCAGGAGTACCATCAGGAGTGATCTGGCTTGAAGGATGCAGTCCGTACAGATGGGATATATGCCTGTGGCCGGGCTCTGCCTCGTCATAGTCTTCTATCCATTCCATGATCTGTCCGTGTTTTCCGATCCGGTCCGGCTTGATCTTGGATAAGGCATTCTTTATCTGAGCATTCAGTTCGTCATCAATACCCAGCACATGAGCCGCCTTTATACACTGTGAGAACAAATCCCTTAGTATCTGGTTATCCATCGTTACACCGATACCGTTCGCTCCCTGCTCACCGTTAGGCAGGATATATGTATTCTCAGGTGATACCGAAGGACAGGTCACAAGATATCCGTCATATTCTATAAGGAAGTCGAGGAAAAACTCTGCCGCCTCCCTCATTATCGGGAAGCACCTCTTTAAAAACTCTGTATCCTTTGTATATAAGTAATGTTTCCACTGATGAGTGCAAAGCCATGCAGCTCCCATTACCCAATATGAGCCGGGTACCCACTGGTCCTGCACGGCGCAGTCTCCCCATATGTCCGTATTATGATGTGCCACAAATCCCCTGCAGCCGTACATTTTTTCTGCCGTCACCCTGCCGTTGGGCAGCATGCGCTCTATATGGTCAAAAAGCGGCATATGAAGTTCGGACAGGTTGCAGCTCTCAGCCGGCCAGTAATTCATCTCCGTATTGATATTGATAGTGAACTTGCTGCCCCATGCGGACTGATAGTCCTTGCACCAGATACCCTGCAGGTTAAGGGGCAGTGTCCCCGGACGGCTGCCGGATATCATAAGATATCGGCCGAAATTGAAATAAAGTATGTCCAGCCCTATATCATATATATCATCATTACGGCTTGCTTTGTCATCCTGAAGGCATATGCTCGAAGGAACTTTTCCGGATTCTTCGTTGCTCTCAGAATGACAGCCGGCTTCTATCCTCTCCTTCAGGTTCTTCAGTCTCTCATCAGTCGGTACATCTTCGTATTTATCAGAGCTTTCTATATTAAGTGTTACCCTGTCATAATACTTCTCATAGTCAGCTATATGCCGCTCTTTCAGCTCATCGTATGAAAAAGCAAATACCTTATCAAGTATTTCACCGCATTCCTTTTTAATATCTTTCATTCTGAAGGAAGTTCCCGCAGTAAGCAAAAGTACAGCTTCATCCGCATCCCTGACACCGAGTGAAGCTCCGATGATCCTTACTGTACCGTTCTTGGCATATGCACGAAGCTCAAATCCGTAATCAACTCCGCCGCCACTGGTATTGCCCATGCATATAAGCCCGTGGGACTTTTGATTTTTTTCGTCGGAATATGACCAACTACTAAGTTCTGCTCCTTCGTCATATTCTATTGATTCATAAATTGTGTTAACATTAGCAGTACAAGCCGTAATATTACCTGTCTTCTTTATTGTAGTCTCATACGGCTCCCTTGATATATCACAGTCAAAACTGATCTTGGCATTACCTTCCGAAGTGATCCTCACTACCAGACAGTCATCCGGAGCACTGATAAAAGCCTCTCTGTGATACCTGTTACCGCCCAAAGTATATGAACACTTGTACACAGCGTCGGATATATCCAGTTCCCTTACATAATCCTCAGGTTCAGGCTGCCCGTATGCATTTATCTTCACTCCGGTCATATCATGCTTCATATATATCCTAAAATCACCTAAAGTCTGATAAGGATGCTCAGACTTTGGTACACCGGACAATGCAGCCAGCATCAGCTCCTCAGCCTTTGCAATCTGACCGTTTTTTAAGTACTCTCTTATAATAGGGAGAGCCTTTTTAGCATCCGGGTTGTTTCGGTCACGGAATCCGCCAAACCAGCAGCTATCCTCATTGAGCTGAAAATACTCGTATCCGACTCCGCCATGCGCCATGGCACCTATCCTGCCGTTTCCCAAAGGAAGTGCCTCTTCCCATCTCCATGCCGGCTTCGTATAAAACAATCTGTTATTCATTATTTGATTCTCCCTTTTTTAAACCTTAAACATCATTCCGCATCTTGGACATTTACTATAATCTCCCGACAATACAAATGTTTTTGCAGTCAGAATTGCGCCACAGTTCTGGCATACTTTATTCCCTTTAATTAAACCGCTTTTATATAATATCATCATAAGTAACACAACATAAACTATCGTTATTCCTATCATTAATAATATCCAAAGTTCTAAAGACAAGAATTGAAACAGATCTGTATAGATATATATTAATCCAAAAGCGATATACAGTATTGTCAATATCGTCAGTTCAATAATCGCTCTTTTCTTCTTATTATTCTTGTTTTCTGACTCCATGGAATACTCTCCTGTTCATATTTTAATTGATCATCAAAATTTATCCCGGATTCTTTTTCAGCAATCATGACATTTATAAAACATGATCTTCCTCCTTCTCCCTTGTCACACATTTCTGTACAATCACTGTCAATACTATTATTATCAGACATGCGGCCTGATTGACCGATATTATCTGATCCACATGGGAGCTTCTTAAGAAATCCAGTGAAGCTTTAGCCAGTGCACATATTATGACCAATATCGATACGCTATATTTAGATCTTATTTTATATTCCAGTATAAGTCCGAATAAAAATATCACAAAGAATACTACTGTCTCCGTCAGCTGTACCGGAAACAGCTCCACATCCGGACGATGTGCCAATCTGCCGGAGTATGTAACTGAAAACGGACCATCATATTCGATGCCGTAGCAGCATCCTACAAGGAAACATCCCATTTTTGATATTGAGTACATAAGCGGGACAACTAAAGTATATGCCTTTATAAGCGGGCTCCTGTATTCTTTAAACACGAAACCCAGTACGATTACACCGACAGCTACACCTATCAGGCCGCCTATACTTGAAAACGAAACCGATTTCAGATGCTTTACTATATCTCCCGATGTCAACACAGAAAACAGATATGCAAAGTACAGGCTGCATATAAAGTTAAACATAGCCGAAAACAATGCTTTCTTCTTATCCACACCTTTTCTGATCATCATGATAACCGCTATCGCAAAGCTGATCAGGAACGATAACAAAAACATGATAGCATATGGCGAAATATTGTTATATTCTGTATTTATATTGAATTTCATCTTCTCATTCCATTGCACGGCAAAAGCTGTCGACTTCGCCGCAATCGCAGTCTAATTTACAACTGTTAACACATTTTATAAAAGAG
>JAEEGK010023372.1_pt1 | contig 12902 bp, 10 predicted proteins | sample 8958771 | NCBI WGS metagenome assembly JAEEGK01 (sample SAMN16246547, study PRJNA631951) | gut metagenome | biome: gut microbiome; feature: rumen; material: SC-attached | host: Bos | place: Iran: Karaj | collected 2018-10 | reverse complement strand
TTTAATATTTCTTGGTTGTCAACATTTGTTTTTTTATTAATTTCGGCAATATCACCATCTACTTCTATATTTATATCCACATCTATTTTTTTATCATGTAATTTGATTTTGATATTTGATTTTGGGTTTGATAATAGAATTACACTATTAGTATCTTGAAATGGTATATTTATCATCACATTTCCAATATCGTTTTTGATGATATTAAAAATTCTTGCCTCATCTTTGGATAGATAATCTATTATTTTTTTATCTTTGATTATTGCTAAATTATCTAATTTAATTAGATTATATTCATTAATATCTTCTTTGTTCTCTTTTTCTTCCTTTATTGATATGGTTGTTATTACAGAATCAATTTTATTATCAAGTGTTATTTTTATTAAATCCTCTAGTGTTTGTTTCTTTACTGTTCCTTCTGTTTTAGAACTGACTTCAATACTGTTAATAATACTTTTAGAAGGGAAGATATTAGAATTAACTTTTTGATTTAATATTTCTCTTGCTGAATTGTTTAGAGATGATACTACTAATGCTTCACTTCTTAATTTTGGATCTCTTAAAAGAAATTCAAATACTTTATTGGTGTTATCCTTAGTTAATGATTCTCCAAGGATAATTAGTTCAAGATGACCCAAATACATTTCTTTAGGATCATCAAGTGACATATTTCTAATTGCTTCAGCGATACTTTGTCCTTCGCCTTCATAGACGACAATTAATTTTTTGGTATCATCTGTTTCTTTCTTTTCAACATTTAATATTTGAGCTGTAACTAAGAATTTATTATCTTTATAATCAATACCAAGTGCGTCAATAATTGCTAAGTCATTTAGTTCTCTATAGTTATAGCATCCTGTTATTAATAGGATTATAGTTATTAAAATAATCGATTTTTTCATTTTGACACCTTGTTTTTTATTAATATAGGATATTTTTCATTTCTATTATTTCCTTTCATTTTGATAAATGAATCTTTTAGTAGTCTAAAATTAGTGGGGGCAAGAGGATAGAGATATGGTTTTCCAAATGATTTGTAACTTGCTAAAATAGTTACAAATAGGTATCCACACATATAAAGACCAACTAATCCAAAAAATGAGGCAAAAATCATAAAAATAATTCTCCAAATTCTAATAGCATTAATAATATCAAGATTGGAAAATATCAAAGATGAAATCGAAGTTATGGCAATAACTATAACCATTATAGGAGAGACAATACCAGCGGCTACAGCTGCATCTCCTAAAATAATACCTCCTAAAATACTAATAGCACTTCCCATTTGACTAGGAAGTCTAATATCACTTTCTCTTAATATCTCGAATGTTATAATCATTAAAATAGCTTCTACGAATGCAGGGAAGGGAACACCCGATCTTTGCGCTGTTAAATTAATTAAGAGTTCACTTGGAAGAGTCTCGTGATTATATGTTGTAACGGCAATATAAAAAGCTGGTGTGAGGATAGAAACTAAGAATGCTATAAATCTAATTATTCTAGTTATAGTGATATTTTTAGGCTTTTGATAATAATCTTCAGGTGAATGGAAAAAGTCTATAAAAAAAGTTGGTATAATAAGAACAAAAGGGGAATAGTCTGCTAAAATTATTATTCTTCCTTCTAATAGGTTCATTGCTGCTGTACTAGGCTTTTCTGTTGTTCCAGTCATAGGAAAAAGGTAATTATTCTTGGATATAAAGTTTCTAATATAACTGACATCTAAGATACTATCTGTTTCTATTTTGTTTAATTGTTCTTTAACATTATCAATTAATTTTTGCTCAACTAAATTATCCATGTAAAGAAGAGATACTTTGGTTTTTGTTTTAGTACCTATTATTTGTTCTTTTATTACTAAGTCATTGGATTTGATTCTTTTTCTTATTAAGCCTAGGTTAGTATTGTAATCTTCAACAAAGGAATCTTTAGGTCCGTTGATAGCTTTTTCTACTTGAGATTCTGTTATTGATCTATTTAAATTTCTCCTAGTTTCAATTGCCAAGCCAGTTTTCTTTTTATCGAATAAAATTACTAAAAATCCATTATGTAAATAGTTATAAGTATCTTTGAAACTATCTATTTTATTTATATTTTCAGACGGAAGGAAGTTTATTAAGAAGGTATCTAGTTCTTCCTTGATGTTTTGATCGAATAAAAAAGTTAAATTTTTTAAAATAAAGTTATCAATTTTATCGGAACTACAAATTGTTTCATTATAAATTAAACAAATATTATGGTTAGATATAGTCATCTCTTTATATTTAAAATCTTGGGCATATTTGGTATCTTTTTTAATTCTTATGATATTCTCTTCTAAATTCTTATATAACATATAATCATCCTTTGGTAATATTATTTACCAAAATATTACTTATATACTTAGGATAAATTTACTAAAATACATAAATAAAAAGCCTAATATAAAAGAAACATAAGTTGTTTTTTTGTTGTTATAAGACATAGATGTTGGCAGTAGTTCATAAAACGAAATATGTAACATAATACCTGCCGTTAGCGAAAATAAAAATCCTAAAGTTAAATTATTAAGGTGAGGGCTTAAAAAAGAGTAAGCTAGGAGAGCTCCAAATGGTTCTGATATCGCTGATAAAAAAACATAAAAGAAAGTTAATTTTTTGTTATTGGTGGAATAGTAAATAGGGACTGCAATACTTATTCCTTCAGGGATATTATGAAGAGCAATGGCAATGGCAATTGTTAAGCCTAGCGTTATTTTTGTGTTTGCAGTTAAGAAAGTAATAATTCCTTCTGGAATATTATGAAGAATTATTGCAATCATTGATATTACACCAACTTGATATAATTTATTTTCTTTGCTTGGAAATATTTTGTCGATAAAAATTGATAGCAGCATACCTAAAACAATAAATATTAAGGTTATGATAAAGAGGGGGAAATTTTGAAATTTATCTTTTAGAACATTAATACTTTCTGGTATTAAATCAGTAAATGAAACACAAATCATAACACCAGCGGCAAAAGATAAAGAGAAAGCAATTATATTATCATTTTTGTTTTTTAAGAAGATAACAAGTAATCCTAAGAGTGTGGATAAGCCTGCTAATAATGATAAAATAAAAGAGATTAAAACATTATTCATATTACATTTTATTTTTATTTTCGTTAATTATTCTTTTTACTTTCATATTAACTTGGTATGGTTTATAATATTAAATAGTGAGGTGTTTATAATGCTAATTGAATTATTAAAGGTTTTAATTTTAGGACTTGTAGAAGGTATTACCGAGTGGTTACCAATCAGTAGTACTGGACATATGATTCTAGTTGATGAGTTTATAAAATTAAAAGTAACTCCAGAGTTTTTAGAGATGTTTTTAGTTGTTATTCAACTTGGGGCCATTCTTGCAGTAGTGGTTTTATTCTTTAAAAAACTATGGCCATTTACAACTAAAGAAAAATATTTTATTAAAAAAGATACTTTGATGATGTGGTTAAAAATAGTGGTTGCTTGTATACCAGCGGCTATTGTTGGAGTTTTGTTTGATGAATATTTTGAAAAACTATTTTATAATCCAGTATCAGTTGCAATTGCTTTAATAGTTGTAGGTATCATCTTTATAATAGTTGAAACAAAGAAGCCTAAGACAAAGATAAATAGTATTGCAGATATTACATTTCAAACTGCTCTATTAATAGGTTTGGCTCAGTTATTAGCTGCCATATTCCCGGGGGTTTCAAGATCTGGTGCTACAATAGTTGGAGGTTTAATCTTAGGAGTATCTAGAACAACAGCGGCAGAGTTTACTTTCTTTATGGCGATACCTGTTATGTTTGGTGCTAGTTTGTTAAAATTAGTAAAATTTGGTTTTAATTTTACAAGTACAGAATTAATCTTTTTAGTAGTTGGTATGTGGGTAGCATTTGTAACATCATTATTAGTAATTAGATTCTTAATGAATTATATTAAAAAACATGACTTTAAAGTATTTGGATGGTATAGAATAGCTTTAGGTATTTTAGTACTATTATACTTTTTAATAATAAAGTAGGTGATTTAAATGGATAAATTAATAAAAGATGCGCTAGATAGAGAACTAGAAAGACAAAATAATAATATTGAATTAATAGCATCAGAGAATTATGTTAAAGAGGATATCTTAAAATTACAAGGTAGTATCTTTACTAATAAGTATGCTGAAGGATATCCTGGAAAAAGATATTACGGTGGATGCGTTAATGTTGATACAGTTGAAGATTTAGCGATTGAGTATGCTTGTAAATTATTTAATTCGAAGTATGCCAATGTTCAACCTCATTCAGGGAGTAGTGCTAATATGGCAGTATATAAGGCCTTATTAAACTATGGCGATAAAGTAATGGGTATGAGCTTAACTGATGGTGGACATTTGACCCATGGACATCCAATTAATTTTAGTGGATTAGAATATGAAATAGTGTCATATAGTGTTGACCCTGAAACTGGTTTTATTGATTATGACAAGGTAAAAGAGATTGCTCTAAAAGAGAAGCCTAAAATGATTATTGCGGGTGCTAGTGCATATTCTAGAATAATTGATTTTAAAAAGTTTAGAGAGATAGCAGATTTAGTTGGAGCTTATTTAATGGTTGATATGGCTCATATTGCAGGGCTTGTTGCAGTTGGTCTTCATCCTAGTCCTATTCCTTATGCTGATGTTGTTACATCGACTACTCATAAAACTTTAAGAGGGCCACGTGGTGGATTGATATTAACGAATGATGAAGAGATAATTAAAAAAATTAATAAGACAATTTTTCCTGGTATTCAAGGCGGACCATTAATGCATGTTATTGCAGCTAAAGCAGAATGTTTTTATGAAGCACTTGATCCAAGTTTTAAAGAATATGGATTACAAGTATTAAGTAATATGCAATCATTAGTTAAATCACTTGAAGAAGAAGGATTTAAAATAATTTCTGGAGGAACGGATAACCACTTGGCACTAGTTGATGTCAAGTCGAGCGTTAATCTAACTGGTAAAGAGGCAGAAGAAATATTAGATAGTATTAATATTACTTGCAATAAAAATACTATCCCTAATGATACTGAAAAGCCATTTATAACATCTGGACTTAGAATAGGTAGTGCAGCGATGACATCGAGAGGTTTAAAAGAAAAAGAATTTTATGATATTGGTAAAATAATAAGTAAAGCTTTAAAGAAAGAACAAAGTCTTGATATCTTAAAAAAAGAAGTGTTAAGTATTACTTCTAGATTTCCAATATACAAATAAAAAGATGATTACTCATCTTTTTTTGTTTCTTTTAATCTTGCTAATTCACTTTTTAAACTCTTGTAATAATTAGTTTCAAGAATTAGTCTTGAATATTTATATTTATTATAAATGATACTATTAATACTTTTTACATAAGCGCCCTGATCAAAATTTTCATCTAAACCATCAGCTGGATAGAATTTTTTATTAACGCTATTATATCTTCCTTTATCAGTTATAAAACTACGATTAGAGAAGATAACTAATGGGTCTGAATCGGATAATAAATCACGCCCCATTAATAGTCTTGAATCATAATCGATACCAAATAGATTTAATACAGTAGGTAGTAAGTCTAAACTGCTAGACATCTTATTAACTTTAATTGGTTCTTTCATAGAACCACTCCATATTAGGGCGATAGAGTGATGCTTTTCAAAGTTGTTATCTCTTTTATAAGAAGATAATTCATTCATTTGAGTTAAAGTTAATCCATATGGATAATGGTCTCCACTAATTACAATAACTGTATCTTCTAACTTGCCAGCTGCTTCTAATCTTTTTAATAGTTCACCAATTGCTTTATCAAATTCTCTTTGAGCTCCTAGATATCCTTTAGCTTTATCACTATATGGGAGATTTTTAACAGCACTCCAGTTTCTATTAACCATTGAGTTACCAGTTTTGGTGTAATTTAAATGTCCACTAACAGTCATATAATAGGCTAAGAAATGTTCATTATTGATGTAGTCGTTAGTAGTGGCTTTAATCATTTCATTATCACTTTCAGGCCAAAGATTACATTTTATTTTTAGCCCTTTTTTACAGGCTTTATAACTATTATATCCCATTGTTTTAATATATTTGTCTCTTTCATAATAATTATAATTATGGTCGTGATAAGCGTTAGAAGAATAGCCTAATGGTTCAAAGATATTAGCATAAGAATATGGCATATAGTTACCATTTATTGCTTTAATGCTCCATACACCTTCTTTGGGTATTAGTGATGTATCTGTTATATATTCGCCATCTGCTGTTGAAACAGGGAAGATTGGAGTATAAAAATTATCAAACTGGAATCCTTCATTATAAAGTTTGTATAGGTTTGGTGTTATATCTTTATTAATGGCAATACTACTAAATGCTTCTGCGACAAAGACAATTAAATTTTTTCCTTCAAACATGCCAGTATATTTATTCTTTTTAGATGGTGTTTCTTTAGATACGTAAGTATGAATAGATTTAATATTACTATTTTTGGTATTACTAATTAATGTCTCAAAATCAATATCTAGTTGGTTATATTCAACTTTTTCTTCAATAATTGGTTCTTTTGTTTCTTCTTCTAATTCTTCTTCATTTATTTTATCTTCAAATCCAAAGATAAATCTTTGAAAATCTAGTCTAAATGTTGTTATCATTCCCATATTTTTGGCAGTTAATAAAGGAGAATGTACATTATAATATAAATTTTTATTAGAATATATTGGTTTAGTGTTAATAGTATTTATCATTAGTAAAGTAATACCAAATACTAGGATAAATGCTCCCAATACTATTCCTTTCTTTCTAAAATTTATGTAGTCACAGTTTAATCTAAATTTCTTATTGAATAGTAGAACTATTAATACTATAAGTGGTACTAATAATATGCAAATAGGTAAAGCCTTAGTTAGAGCTACTCTAAGTATTTCATCTGCAAAACCAAAAACTTGACCAGTTCCTGTTGTTAGAGATAAAAATGATATTAAAGATTCATATAATTCGTAGTATATTACTTGTGCTACAAAGAATAAGATAAAGAATATCATTAAGGTCGAATAGAGTATTTTATTTATTATAGTTTTTTTAAATAGTGTTCCAATTAAATATATAATTAAACTAGTACTTATAGAAAATAAAATTGTATATATGAAACTTAAAGATATAGATTTAAATAATGTTAAGCTAAAAACAAATTCCAAATAAATTATTGTTAATATTGTAAAAATTAGTAAAAAGTACTTCTTCATAATTTGCACCTCACACAATATTATACATTTTATATTTAACTTTTGCTAGAATTATTTATATTGAAAAAAAAGGCTTACTAATATATAATTAAGTTGTTGAAAGAGGGTGCTCCTAATGAGAATTAGAGAACTAAATATTAAAAAGATTAATCTAAATGAGGTAGATAAGACATATCCTGGACAAGATATCTTATTTAAATGTGGAGAACTATATCAATTTGAAAGTGGTATCTATGGTTATGGTAATTTAATAACTAAGATGGAAAGATATGTGGAAAATATTATTATTGAAGAGTTAGATAAAGTAGGATGTATTCAAACTAAGTTTCCTATTCTTCAACCAAGAGAGATTTGGGATAAGTCAAAAAGATGGGATAATTATACTAAGTCATCTGATATTATGTTCACTCTAAAAAATAACTTAGGTGAATATGGGTTAGCACCAACAGCGGAAGAGTGTGCTACTATTTTTGGCGCTAATAGATTACAAAGTGAAAAGAATTTACCAGCTTGTTATTATCAAATAAATGAAAAATTTAGAAAAGAGATAAGAACAAGAGGATATTTATTTAGATCAAGATCATTTAAAATGTTAGATGCTTATAGTTTCGATAAAGATGAAGAAGGTTTAAAGAAGACATATGAAAAGGTAAGGAATGCTTATATTAATATTTTCAAAAGAATTGGTATAGATGTTATTCCAATTGCTGCTGATAATGGTTCTTTTGGTGGTAATAAATCTGAAGAATGGATGGCAATTACAGATATTGGAGAAGATACTATTCTTTATAATGGTAAAATCGGATTAAATACTGAAATATTAGAAAAAGAAAATTATAAAGAAATACTAAAGAAAGAACATGGTATTACCGATATAACTGATATGAAAGAATATAAAACTATGGAACTTGGTCATACTTTTATGTTAGGTACAAAATATTCAGAAACTATGGATTTAAAATATAATGATTCTTCTAATAAGAGAGTTCCATATTATATGGGATGTTATGGAATAGGTATTGAAAGAATATATACGGCAATCTTAGAAAATAGTGTTTTAAAGAATGAAGATGGTAGTATTAAGGGATTATCTTTACCACTTAATATCGCGCCATATAAGTTACAAATCATTTATAAAGATACTAAAGAGAAAGAAGCATTTACTTTATATGAAAAACTACAAGAGACTGGTATTCCTGTTATTATTGATGATAGAGAAGGAATGCTAGGTTCTAAAATTAAAGATTGTTTTGTTTTAGGGACACCATATATGTTAATTATTGGTGATAAGCAAGAAGTCGGTAAGTACGAAATAGAAAGTACAAAAGATGAAGAGAAGAAAATAGTTACTTACGAAGAATTGATTGAATTATTAAAAAGATAATTAATTTTATCTTTTTTTGTAAAAAAATGTTTGCATTTTATAACTCATTATGCTAACATTAACTAGGGTGCATAAGATATGAAAAGAGCATTTAATGAAAAATTAAAAAGTATTCAGTTTCAGCACCAATTTTGTTTCAATTTTTTAGGTAATAAATACTAAAACTGTTTCTTGTTTTAGTATTTTTTTTACACAATTATTGTTAAAGGAGGAGTTATGAAAAAGAAAAACAATAATTTACTTTATGATGTCCATGAGACACCACCAATGGGGAAAAGATTTGTTTTAGCTTTCCAACATGTATTTGCTATGTTTGGAGCGACAATATTAGTTCCCATAACAGTTAATAAACTAGCAGGAGGTAATGTATTATCAGTTCCTGTTACTTTATTCGCATCAGGAGTTGGTACACTAATTTATATTTTATGTACCAGAGGTAAATCACCAGTGTATTTGGGTAGTTCATTTGCTTTTATTACACCGATGGTATTAGCTTATGCTAAATCAGGTCAGCCTGGAGTACTAATTGGTATAATGGGAGTTGGATTATTCTATGTTTTGGTTGCATTAATTGTTCATTTTACTGGAAAAGACTGGCTTGATAAAGTTTTATCACCAATAGTTGTTGGACCAATGATAATGATTATAGGATTGTCACTTGCACCAACTGCAGTATCTTCAATCGGAATTGCCGAAGGGTCTGTACTTAACTGGAAAAATGTTCTAGTTGCAGTAGTAACTTTCTTAGTAACTGCAATCATAGCATTGAGAGGTAAAAAATTCTTAAGAGTAATTCCTTTCTTAATAGGTATTTTAACAGGATATGTTTTATCAGTGTGTTTAGGTTTAGTAGATTTTACCCCAGTTAAAGAAGCTGCATTCTTCAGTATTCCAAAATTTGTTGTACCATTTGCAAGTTATAAGCCAAACTTGAGAGGCTTACTAACAATCTTACCGGTTGCAATAGTATCAATTGCAGAGCATGTGGGAGATCATACAGTTTTAGGAACAATAATAAATAAAAACTTATTACAAGATCCAGGACTTGATAGAACATTATTAGGTGATGGACTTGCAACATTTACAGCTGGTTTAATTGGAGGACCTGCTAATACAACGTATGGTGAAAACACATCAGTTGTTGGTATGACAAAGGTTGCATCCGTAAATGTATTAAAATTAGCTGCTATAATTGCTATGGTATTTGCCTTCTTTGGTAAATTTACAGCTTTATTAGAAACAATACCTAGTCCAGTACTTGGTGGCGTATCACTACTTCTATATGGATTTATCGCTGTTAATGGTTTAAGAGTATTGGTTGAAAATCAAGTAGATTTTACAAATATAAAGAATGTAATTGTATCTGCAACAATGTTTATCTTAGGATTAGGTGGTGCGGTTATTACAATTAAGAGCGGTGATGCATCAGTTGCTTTATCTGGTATGAGTTTAGCTGCTATAATTGGTATACTTCTAAACTTGTTATTAAAAGAAGAAAAAGCCTCATAAGAGGCTTTTTTAATTGAAAGAATGGTGCTATAATTAATATGTTGCCGAAATAGCTCAGTAGGTAGAGCAATCGTCTCGTAAGCGATAGGTCGCAGGTTCGATTCCTGTTTTCGGCACCATATTTGTTTGAAAATGAGGTTGTTATGAAAAGTAAAGAAGTATTAGATCGTATTAGAAATTTATCTAATAAGGAAAAAAGAGAGATTTCATATGATGAATTAGTTTCAATCATCGATGAATTAAATCCAGATGAAATCATTGAACTTAGTAATATCATTGGATATCCAGTATTCACTAGATTATGTATGGGCGTTTTAAAACATAAATTTGTTTTGTTACAAGATGGTGCCGCAGCTATTATCATTAATGACAAAGGGCAAATTTTATTACAATCAAGGGCGGATAATGAAAGATGGGGATTGCCTGGTGGATGCCAAGAATTGGGCGAAAGATTTGAAGACACAGTTATTCGTGAAATTAAAGAAGAAACTAATCTTGATGTTACAGAGGATAATCTAGAATTATTGGCAATTGTTTCAGGAAATAGTAGAAGAAATGAGTATCCAAATGGAGATGTTGTTATAAATAATACAGCTTTATTTGTAGTTAGAAATTATACTGGAGAATTAAAATATGATGTAGAATCAAAGGATATGAAATTCTTTGATTTAGATAATTTACCAGTTAATCAAAATGATCCAGATTTAATCAATATCTATAGGAAATCGTTGAATAGGGGTAGAGTATGAAAATATTTATCGGATGCTCATCTAAAGATAATATACCAAAAAAATATATTGATGATTGTAATGATTACCTAGAAAAATTATTAAAAGATAATGATTTAGTATTTGGCGCATATCATTACGGATTGATGGCTTCTTGTTATGATATTGCTAAAAAAAATAATCGAGAAGTAATTGCGGTATGTCCTAGGGTTTATGAACATGATTTAAGAGAAATGAACTGCGATAAAGAGGTTTTAACTGATAATATAAGTGACAGAACAAGAGCGGCTGTTTTAAATAGTGATGCTCTAATATATTTACCTGGTGGAATAGGTACTGTTTATGAACTATTTGCAACTTTGGAACTAAAAAGGTGTCATGAGTTTGATAAGCCTATAGTTTTGTATAATTCTTGTGGCTATTTTGATGATGTTTTAGCACTTCTTGATAAAATGGTTAATGAAAATTTCATTTTAGAAGAAGCAAAAAATCTTTATCATGTCAGTAATAGCTATGAAGATACTATAAAATATTTAAATAACTATAATAAATAACCATTGACATTTAAAAAAAGTCTATGTTATAATTCTATTGCTGTTTATGTTTATATATAAATAGCATCTTGGGGAATTAGCTCAGTTGGCTAGAGCATCTGCCTTGCACGCAGAGGGTCAAGGGTTCGAGTCCCTCATTCTCCACCATTTGAAAAACAAGTTACAATTTGATATTGTAACTTTTTTTGTTATATGATATATTTTTATTGGCTGAGGGTGATTATTTGCAAATTTTATTATGAAACCCATAATAGTGTATGATACTTAGCTAAAAATAAAAACGAGTTTACTCGTTTTTATTTTTGTTAATATTATGATACAATAGCATATGATGTAGGGTGATATTATGAAAAGACCGATTATAGGTATTATTGGAAGACCAAATATAATAATGTCTGGTTATTCAGTTATGAGTGTTAATGATACATTAAGATCTGCTATTATAAACGCTGGTGGTAATCCTATTATGATACTTCCACCACAAAACGTTGATTATGAAGAGGCACAACCTAGACTTATGGAAAGATTAACGGAAGAAGAGAAAGAAGTTTTAATTGATCAAATTAAACTTTGTGATGGAATAGTTATGCCTGGAGGATTTAAATGGTATGAATATGATTTATTTATTGCAAAATATCTTGTAGATAATGATATTCCAACATTAGGTCTATGCATGGGAATGCAGCTTTTAGCATATGTTGATAATATAGGAAAAGAAGTAGAAAATAATAATTTACATAAAATAGAGAGTGATATTAAACATTTTCAAACAGGTGTTCCTCATGTACATGATGTTGAGATTAAAAAGGACACTAAACTTTATGAAATATTTAATACTAATAAATTAGAAGTAAATAGTCGTCACAACTATGCTGTAACTAACATAAATAATGCTATTGTATCAGCTTATTCTACGGATAAAGTAATAGAAGCGATAGAGTTTCCTGATAAGAAATTTATTGTTGGAATACAGTGGCATCCTGAGTCTATTTTGGGAATATACCCTGAAAATCAAAAAATATTCGATAAATTGGTGGAAAAATCACAAAAATAGTGAATCTATTTGTTGACTTTTAAAAAATACTTGTGCTATAATGATTTTGCTACTTTTTAGGCAGTAATGCCGATAAATAGCGCGCCTGGAGGAATACCCAAGCCTGGTTGAAGGGACCGGTCTTGAAAACCGGGAGGTCGGTGACGGCGCGGGGGTTCGAATCCCTCTTCCTCCGCCAGTTTTTGTTTATATCGCGGGATGGAGCAGTTTGGTAGCTCGTTGGGCTCATAACCCAAAGGTCGTTGGTTCAAATCCATCTCCCGCAACCAATGGTTCTGTGGTGTAGTGGTTATCACGCCTGCCTGTCACGCAGGAGATCGCGGGTTCAAGTCCCGTCGGAACCGCCATATGTGGCTCTGTAGCTCAGTCGGTAGAGCACAGGACTGAAAATCCTGGTGTCGGCAGTTCGATTCTGCCCGGA
>JAEEGK010023367.1_pt1 | contig 12904 bp, 9 predicted proteins | sample 8958771 | NCBI WGS metagenome assembly JAEEGK01 (sample SAMN16246547, study PRJNA631951) | gut metagenome | biome: gut microbiome; feature: rumen; material: SC-attached | host: Bos | place: Iran: Karaj | collected 2018-10 | reverse complement strand
GAGAAGATTTGCCAGGAGGTCATCAAGGCCTTCGGTGGCGAGCTCTACGAGGTCATTATAGGTGGAGCAGCCTTCAACCAGGAGGTTGAGTCGTTCCTCAAGCGCATCGAGTTCCCTTATACGGTGGGGTACGGCGCCACCGAGTGTGCCCCCATCATCTGCTATCGCGACTGGCACACCTTTGTGCAGGGCTCTTGCGGAATGGCTACTCGCCACATGGAGGTCAAAATCAACTCGTCGAATCCTGCCGAGATTCCTGGCGAAATCCTTGCCCGTGGCCTCAATACCATGCTGGGCTACTACAAGAACGAGGAGGCCACTGCCGAGACTCTCGACCGCGACGGCTGGTATCATACGGGGGATCTCGGCACAATGGACTACGGAGGCAACGTATTCATCAATGGCCGTTCAAAGAACATGCTTCTTGGTCCCAGCGGTCAGAACATCTATCCGGAGGAGATTGAGGACAAGCTCAACTCCATGACGATGGTCGTAGAAAGCGTCGTTGTACAGCGCGACAACAAGCTCGTTGGACTCGTATATCCCGATTACGACGAAGCCAAGAACATGCGCTTCAACGATGACGATATCAAGAACATCATGGAGCAGAATCGTCTGCAGCTCAACGAGCTCCTGCCCGCTTACGAGAAGCTGACTGAGATAGAAATCCGCACCGAAGAATTCGAGAAAACACCTAAGCGCAGCATCAAACGCTTCCTGTATACCTAACAGCGCAATCAGTAAGGGAACAACAAGGCACAAAAGAGAATCTGACTCTTTTGTGCCTTAATATTTTCGTGGAGTATAGAGGGGCCAGGTGACTTGGCGGAAGAGAACGTAATCGTTGAGCAACGTGCGGCGAGAACAGGGCGTGACACCCTGGTAACGCTCGCCACGAACGGTAAAGTGGTAACGCGATTCGTTGCCCTGATAATCCCTTAATATATAAGTAAGATGGTAGGGACGTTCCTCGGAGAAGCAAATAACCCCTTGTTCAAAGTTGGTATGCAGGATGGGTAGGCGCATGCCAGACTCACGGAACGACTTCATATACCACACGCGAGTGCGACGCCAATGGTCATAATCACCCCAGAGGTTGACTTCCGACTGACAAGAGACGGGAATACTGTCGACATCCGAACGGAACACCTCGCGACCATCAACCAACAGGCGAGTATAGCGAATACCATAGTGGTTATAGGTGGCCTCCGAGTAATCGTCAGCCCAGAGTGCAAAGCCTACCCTGCCCCATGCCGTCAGTTCACGCTTGAGCGTCCATTCTGAGTGTTGTACCTTGGTGTCAGGAGCGCCAAAGCCTATGGTTTGTTTGGTGAATCCGCCATTAAAAACACCCTCACCATCCATAGGATAAGCCATAAAGGAGTGTGCCTGAGGAGCCACGGTATCGGCAATAATAGTGGCTAGTTTCATCAAAGGATCACGCAACACCCAGGTATCGGTATCGTGTAGTTCCAAGTGCAAATGAGGCCCCGTAGAGTGGCCCGTATTACCGCTGATAGCGATATGGGCGCCAGCCTTGACAGGGAACTTGTCCGCAGGGAAAACTACCGACAACGTATCCTTGGAGCCCGTGCGCTGCAATTGGTCTTCGTACTGGTCGGCAAAGCGCTTCAGGTGGCAATAGACGCTGGTCATGCCGTCAGGGTGACTGACGTAGATGGCATTGCCGAAGCCATACATATTGACCGTCAGACGCGATACATAGCCGTCGGCAATGGCAAAGATGTCCTTTCCCTCCACATTGCCTGTCTTGACATCGATGCCGCCATGAAAATGAAACGGCCGCGGTTCGCCAAAGTTGCCCGCCAGCGTGATGTCGTAATCGACGGGACTTTCATAGGCGACATTACGAATGCCGACAGGCTCGGATTCATCAGAGCCGCAGCCTGTCAGCAATAGCACACAGCATGTAAGAAATGTGAGTCTTAGCATGCTTTGAACGACATGTCGAGTCCCTTCACACTATGAGTTAAAGCACCTACACTAATGAAGTCGACGCCCTGCTCGGCATAGTCGCGAATGGTATCGAAGGTGATACCACCAGAGGACTCTGTTTCGTAGCGGCCAGCAATAATATCAACGGCCTTCTTCGTATCAGGCACAGAGAAGTTGTCGAGCATGATACGGTCAACGCCACCGTGGTCAAGCACCTGCTGCAGCTCCTCGAACGAGCGTACCTCAATCTCAATCTTCAGGTCGAGACCTTTCTCCTTGAGATAGGTGTGACAGCGGTCGATGGCATTGACAATGCCACCAGCGAAGTCCACATGGTTGTCCTTTAGGAGAATCATGTCGAACAGTCCGATGCGATGGTTACAGCCGCCACCAATCTTCACGGCCTGCTTCTCCAGCATGCGCATGCCAGGAGTGGTCTTGCGGGTATCCAGCACACGGGTCTTGGTGCCTTTCAGGTGCTGTACATACTTATCGGTCATGGTAGCAATACCACTCATACGTTGCATGATGTTCAGCATCAAACGCTCCGTCTGCAACAGCGAACGCGTCTTACCAGTAACAATCATAGCGATGTCACCCTTCTTGACACGAGCACCGTCCTGCATCAATACCTCGACCTTCATCGTGGGGTCAAAGCGGTGGAACACTTCCTTGGCAACTTCTACACCAGCCAGGATACCATCCTCCTTGATGAGCAGATGCGACTTACCCATTGCGTCCTCAGGAATGCAACACAAGGTGGTATGGTCGCCATCACCAATATCTTCTGCAAACGACAGATCAATGAGTCTGTCTACCAACTCCTTGACGTCCATGTCGTAGTTGGGTCTGTAGAAATCAATACTTAACATATGCCTTTATTTATTGAGTTTTTTATGTTCACTGTTATACCAAAGTCCAAACCAGATTGCAGCTATACCGAGACAGACAAGACCAATGATATAGCCGGTATCACCCAGGCCGAACATCTGCTTCGAGACAAAGGCATAGGTAGAGCAAACGGTGGTCATGAAGAGAGCCGGTATGAGCGTCACCCAGTAGCACTTGTTGTTACGAACCAGATAAACCGTTACTGTCCACAGCGTGAAGACCGACAGCGCCTGGTTAGACCAACCAAAATATTGCCAGATGGTATTGAAACCATCAGGGTTCTTAATCTGCCAAACGAGCATGGCTATCGACACGCCAAACATCGGGATACAGATGAGCAAACGCTTAGCAATTGGGCGCTGGTTCAACTTCAGCCACTCGGCAACAATCAGTCGGGCTGAGCGAAACGCCGTATCACCACTGGTAATCGGTGCAGCCACCACGCCCAACATGGCAAGGATGGCTCCCACAACACCCAACCAGTCATTACAAACAAGGTTGACGACAGCAGGAGCAGAGGTATAGAAGCCCTTCTCAGCACCAGTAATCAACTCGTAACCTGGCGTAGGGTCGCCATAAAAGAACCACATGGAAACAGTAGCCCAGATGAGGGCAACCATACCTTCGGTAATCATAGCTCCATAGAAAATGGGGCGTCCCATTTTCTCACTCTTCACGCAACGAGCCATCAAAGGACTCTGCGTAGCATGGAAGCCAGAGATAGCGCCACAGGCAATAGTGATGAAGAGCGCTGGGAAGATGGCATCGGTCCACTTCTCGGGCTGTGCCTCCTTACCCATATTATAGAAATTCGTCCAGAGTTCTGGCAGGTTCGGCATCTTAATGAATAACACCACCATCAGAGCGGCTGCCATAAAGAGCAGCGAGAAGGCAAACAAGGGGTATATCTTGCCGATAATCTTGTCAATAGGTAGCATGGTGGCAATGATGTAATAGACGAAGATAATGCCAACCCACATCATGGTCTCACCACCTATTGTATGGAGTATCTCAGCAGGAGAATAAACAAACACCGTACCCACCATGATGAGTAATAACACCGTGAAAACCAACATGATAGACTTCGGAGCTTTACCTAAATATGCACCTACCAGTTCAGGCAGACTGGCACCTCCATGACGCATAGAGAGCATGCCAGAGAGATAGTCGTGAACAGCTCCTGCAAAAATGCATCCGAAGACAATCCACAGGTAGGCTACTGGGCCAAACTTAGCACCCATGATGGCACCAAAGATGGGGCCCGTTCCCGCAATGTTCAGAAACTGAATCATGAATACCTTCCAGTTAGGAAGAACAATAAAGTCCAACCCGTCGGCCTTAGCCACGGCGGGTGTCACACGGTCATCGGGGCCGAACATGCTTGATACAAAGCGGCCATAGAGCAGATAACCCAGAATAAGAGCCACGAAGCTCAGCGAAAATGTAATCATTTTTAGTATTGATATTTATTTCGACTGCAAAAGTATATAAAAATTATGAATTATGCATATGCATTATGAATTATTTTGTACCTTTGCAGCCAAAAAGTTGAAAATTGAAGCGATTTCTATTTATAATCCTGCTATTCTGCACACTTTCCATCACCGCTCAACCCAAATATGAGGTGCGAGCCGTTTGGCTCACCACACTGGGCGGTCTGGACTGGCCGAAGAGCTACGCCCACGACGGTATGGGTATCCAGCGACAGCAGGAGGACCTCTGCCGCATACTGGACCAATTGCAGGTCATTAATGTCAATACCGTACTTTTCCAGACGCGTGTCCGTGCTACTACCGCCTACCCTTCAGAACTGGAGCCGTGGGAGGGCAGTTTGTCGGGTGTTCCTGGGAAGACACCAGGTTGGGACCCACTGCAATTTGTCATCAACGAGTGCCATCGCCGCGGAATGGAATTGCATGCGTGGGTCGTCGCCATCCCCATCGGCAAATGGAACACCATTGGATGTAAGACGATGCGCAAGTGGCACCCCATGCTCGTAAAACGCATTGGCGAGGAAGGTTACATGAATCCAGAGTCGCCCCTGACGGCTGACTATATCGCCAATATCTGCGAGGAGATTACCACACGCTACGATATTGATGGTATCCATTTGGACTACATCCGCTATCCAGAAACGTGGAAAGGACGCAAATATCACGAGAACATCACCCGCATTGTACGTAGTGTCAACCAACGTGTAAAGCGCTACAAGCCGTGGGTAAAACTGAGTTGTTCGCCCATTGGTAAGTTTGGCAACTTGTCACGTTACCGTTCTGGCGGCTGGGACGCCTACAACCGTGTGGCACAGGATGCACAAGGGTGGCTGCGCGAGGGACTGATGGACCAGCTCTACCCGATGATGTATTTCTCTGGCAACAACTTCTATCCCTTTGCCATCAACTGGCAGGAGCAGAGCTACGGACGCACCATCGTGTCGGGCTTAGGTACCTATATGTTACACCCGAGTGAACGTAATTGGCCAGTGTCGGAAGTGAAACGCCAGCTGAATGTCACCCGCGAACTGGGCATCGGACATTGCCACTTCCGCACGAAGTTCTTGCTGGACAACGTGAAAGGCATCTATGACTACATGCGTCAGACGGACTGCCATCCGGCACTCATTCCCCCTATGACATGGGCACAAAGCATTGCACCTTTAGCCCCAAGTCAATTGAATGTGGAGCGCACCACAGGGGGTGACAACCTTTCGTGGAGCGGAGCGCAGGACCGTAGCGACAGCCCATACCTATTATATAATATATATGCCTCGACGGAAGAGCCCGTTGACATCACTCGTCCGGAGAACCTCATCGCCACACGTCGCATAGCCACCACACTGAGTATCCGTCGAAAGCTAGACAAACCCATGCTACACTATGCGGTAACCGCCCTCGATCGTTATGGCAACGAGAGTCAGCCCATACACTCGTCTGATAAGACCACACCCTCCGTTGCCGTTACTACCCTGTTACCTAACAACGGTAAGATGCTGACCGTTCCCCTGCGCAATACCTTCGATGCAGACCTACTGGCTGTTTGCGACTTGAAAGGACGAAAAATACGCAACTATACCAACCGCCAGCAAATTAACATCAGTCAGTTACCAGAGGGTATGTATCTGTTGAAATCGATGGACAAGAAAGGGCGCATGCATCGTTTAGGCATATTCAGCATCAAGCGATAATTTTTGAAGTAGAATTTGGTAGTTCCACTAAATTGCATTACCTTTGCCAACGTAATGGAAAAAGTGATACTGGGTATTGACCCTGGAACAAACATCATGGGATATGGCGTCATCAAGGTCGTAGACAACAAAGCAGAGATGGTGACGATGGGTGTCATCGACCTGCGTAAGTTTGGTGACGGCTATCTGAAACTGGGCCACATCTTTGAACGCGTGACAGGTATCATCGAGGGGTACCTGCCCGACGAGATGGCTATCGAGGCGCCGTTCCTGCAGAAGAACGTACAGACGACCTTGAAGCTGGGACGTGCCCAAGGAACTGCCATAGCCGCAGCTATCCAGCGTGGCGTTCCCGTCCATGAATATGCGCCCATGAAAATCAAGATGGCCATTACGGGCAATGGTGCTGCTTCGAAGGAACAAGTAGCAGGGATGTTGCAACGACTGATGAAATTCGACAAAGATGCGCTGTCAAAGTTTATGGATGCCACTGACGCGCTGGGTGCTGCCTACTGCCACTTCATGCAGATGAACCGCCCTGAGTCGCAAGCGCACTACAAGGGATGGAAAGACTTTATCGTCAAGAACAAAGAAAAAGTGAGCAAGACATGTCAAAAATAACCGCCATAGCAGGACGTAACGGTAGCGGAAAGACGTTATACATAGACCAGCTGAGAAAACAGTTGGCCTCAGATAAGGTGCGCTATATCGCCTTCACGGACTCTTATGGCGTGAATGTTGATGGACAATATTATCTGCAACTACGCTGGAACCAGCACGACATCGACCACGAGACACCTACTGTAGGAGAACTGCTACAACGTGCCTACCTACTGGCTGGCGAGGATACCGTAGAGCGTCGACAGATGCAGCAACAACTGTATGCGTTGTTCCACATGGAGGAGTTCTTAGATAAGTATATCATCACGCTGTCAAGTGGTGAGCTGCGAAAGTTTCAGTTGACGAAGACACTCTTTGCCAACCCGAAACTGCTCATTATGGACAACCCGTTCATAGGACTGGATGCGGAAACGCGCGACCAGCTGAGGGACCTGCTGCAGCTGTTGGCAGAGAAGCGGAATATGGAAATCATGCTCGTCATGTCAAAGACGGACGATATACCATCGTTTGTCAACGAGATAAAATGGATGGGAGAACAGGAGCCCGTACCTGCCCACGCGCTGAGCGACGAGAAAAGGGAAGCGATTCTGTCGCTTTCATATACAAACAGCGACTACGACTGCCAACGTGTCATAGACATGAAGCAGGTCAGCATCCGCTATGGCGAGCGGACCATCCTGAAAGACTTGGACTGGACGGTGATGAACGGTGAGCGCTGGGCGCTGTCAGGACAAAATGGCAGCGGTAAGTCGACGCTACTGTCATTGGTCTGTGCCGACAACCCACAGAGCTACGCCTGCGACATCACACTCTTCGACCGTCCACGCGGTTCTGGCGAGAGCATCTGGGACATCAAGAAGCACATCGGCTACGTGTCACCAGAGATGCACCGCTCATACAAGCGCAACCTGCCAGCTATTCGCATTGTGGCCAGTGGATTGATGGACTCCATCGGACTCTATGCCATTCCCAATCCGCAAGACTACGACAAGTGCCGCTGGTGGCTTGACATTTTCGGTATCGGAGATCTGGCAGACAAACCGTTTCTCCAGCTCTCTAGCGGCGAACAACGATTGGTATTGCTAGCCCGTGCCTTCGTGAAAGACCCACAACTGCTGATTCTTGATGAGCCACTACACGGCTTAGACCTCTGGAATCGCCGACTGGCAAAGGACGTCATTGAGACATTTTGTCAGCGCAAAGGCAAGACGCTCATCATGGTGACGCACTACCAAGAGGAATTGCCAAACAACATTACGAACCATTTATTCTTAAAGAAACAGATATGAAGAAAGTAATATTACTCGCATTGCTGGCCATTGCTACCAGCATGCAGGCCCAAGAGGCTTACAACGAACTGCGTCAGAAAGCGAAAGCCACCGTTGCTGACCCAAAGACGAATAGCGTAGTGAAACAAATCAGTCAGTTCAAGCTCGATGCCCTGAACTACATGGCTATCAAGATGCAGGAGGTGATGCCTGACTCCAGCGTAACATTCCTCGACAAGCAGGCCATCGCCATGGACAACTTCGTGAATTTCTACGTAGAGAAACTCATCGAGTCAACCAAGAAGCCCAATGTGCAACAAATCAAAATGATCAAGATGTTCATGGATGCCAGCTATTCTAATCCGCTGTTCAATGACAAGGACACGGAACTGGTGCTGAGCTACTACAACTCGGCAGAGAGCATGACACGCTTCTCACTGGATACCGACTGGAGAAAGGCGGTAGCAGCGCTGGCTCATCTCTATGGTCTCGACAAGTAATATTGTTGGCATGATGTTTGCAATCTCGTAAATTGTCAAATAGTAAATTATAGTGACCAGTCAATTTTCATCCAAGGTATCTGAAGTCCTCGCCTTCTCACGTGAGGAAGCGGCCCGTTTGGCCAGCCGTAGTGTAGGTCCTGAGCATCTGCTCTTAGGACTGATGCGCAGCAAAAACGGGCCTGTGCTCAACGTCTTCCAGCGACTCGACGTCAATCCGCTCTCTGTCAAGACGGAGTTGGAGAGTCGTGTGCGCGAGAACGAACTGGGAATGCCCATCACCACCTCGGAACTGGTACTTAACGAGCAAGCAAGCAACATCCTGAAATTGGCCGTCCTTGAAGCACGCCTACAGCGTTCGACAAAGGTTGACGAGCAGCACCTGCTGCTGGCCATCCTGCATGACCAAGCAGAGAATGGTGCCAAACAAGTATTGGAATTCAACAACATGAACTACGAAGACGTATTGACGCTACTGAGCGTGAAAGATAATGTGACCAGCGGTATCGGTATGCCCGAAGAAGACTACGAAGAAGAGGAGAGTCCTGCTGGCAACGAGAATGTGTCCAGCGGTTCAGCCGCTGGGAAAACCACTACCCAACAGCAGAAGACAAAGTCGAAGACACCTGTACTCGACAACTTTGGCACAAACCTGACGGAGAGTGCCGCTTTGGGTAAGCTCGACCCGTGTATCGGCCGTGAAAACGAGATACAGCGCGTCATTGAGATATTAGGCCGTCGCAAAAAGAACAACCCCATCCTTATTGGTGAGCCTGGCGTAGGTAAGAGTGCTATCGTAGAGGGTCTTGCAGAGATGATTGTCATGCATCGCTGTTCACCTACCTTATATAATAAGCGTATCTACACACTCGACATGACGGGTGTGGTAGCAGGAACGAAATATCGTGGACAATTTGAGGAACGCATGAAGATGCTAGTAAAGGAGTTGGAACAAAATCCTGACATCATCGTGTTCATCGACGAGATACACACGCTTATCGGGGCTGGCTCGACACCTGGTAGCATGGATGCAGCCAACATTCTGAAACCCGCCTTAGCACGTGGTACTATCCAGTGTATCGGAGCCACCACACTTGACGAATATCGTAACAGTATCGAGAAGGACGGAGCCTTGGAGCGTCGTTTCCAGAAGGTGCAGGTGGAACCTACCACCAATGAGCAGACACTGGAGATCTTGCGCAACATCCGTGGACGCTACGAGTATTTCCACCACGTAAACTATACTGACGAGGCTCTGGCGGCCTGTGTCAAACTGACAGACCGCTACGTCTCAGACCGCTTCATGCCAGACAAAGCCATTGATGCGCTTGACGAGGTAGGATCACGTGTACACCTGCGGACAGCTAATATTCCTCCCGAGATTACTGACAAAGAGGCAGAAATCAAAGATGTCAAGGAGAAAAAAGAGGAAGCTGTTGGCAATCAGAACTTCGAACTGGCCGCCAGCTATCGCGACCGTCAGACCGTCCTGGAGCGTGAGTTACAGGAACTAAACAAAAAGTGGCTGGAGGGTGACGTTGACGTTCGTCAGACGATTACCGAACAGGAGGTAGCCGAAGTGGTCAGCATGATGACTGGCATTCCCGTACAACGCATGGCACAGGAGGAAGGTATCCGCCTGAAGGGTATGGCGCAGGAGTTAAAACAGCACGTCATCGCCCAGGACAAGGCTATCGACAAAATGGTCAAAGCCATCCAGCGCAACCGTGTAGGACTGAAAGACCCCAACCATCCTATTGGTGCCTTTATGTTCCTTGGTCCGACGGGTGTAGGTAAGACGTATCTTGCCAAGAAACTGGCAGAGTTTATGTTCGGTTCAAGCGACGCACTCATACGTGTCGATATGTCTGAATATACAGAGTCATTTAACGTCAGCCGACTGATTGGTGCACCTCCAGGATATGTGGGTTATGAGGAAGGAGGACAGTTGACAGAACGTGTACGCCGTCACCCCTACTCCATCGTTCTGCTCGATGAGATTGAGAAAGCTCACGGCAACGTGTTCAACCTATTGTTACAAGTGCTTGACGAAGGAAGACTGACGGATGGTAACGGACGATTTGTAGACTTCCGTAATACCGTCATCATCATGACTTCGAATGCTGGTACGCGTCAACTGAAGGACTTCGGACGTGGTGTAGGTTTCAATGCAGGTTCTTCATCAGCATTGATGCTCAACGAACAAGACAAGGAACACGCCCGACAGATTGTACAGAAGGCGCTATCAAAGCAGTTCTCGCCAGAGTTCCTGAATCGTTTGGACGAGATTATCACCTTCGACCAGCTGGATCTCACAGCAATCAAGCAGATTATCGATGTAGAACTGAAAGGACTCTATAAGCGCATTACCGATATGGGCTATACAATCGACCTTTCAGAAGAAGCTAAGGCATTTGTCGCTGAGAAGGGCTACGACGTACAGTTTGGTGCCCGTCCGCTGAAACGTGCCATCCAGACCTATATCGAGGACGGCGTCTGTGAGCGTATCGTTAATGGCGAAATAGAATCGGGTGCCATCATTCATGTTACGAAGGCACCCGACAAAGAAGAACTGGTATTTGAGTAATACCCTATTATTCAGTAGGTTTCAAGAGCTTGTCGCCCGTACGGTTGATAAGCTCTTTTTTGTAGGCTTCAGGATAGCCAGGTCGTTTCACAGTCTCACCAAGGCCATACTTTCCGCGCTTGAAGCGACCCTGTTCGTCTACAGGACGGACGGCCATATCGTTGTGTCGCACAATGAGGAAAGTGGCCAACTGGCGCCAGCGGGCTATCATATTGTCAGCCTGCATACAAGTATATTTAGTCAGGAAGTTCACGCGATCGGCACCTTCTTTGGTCAAAGCAATCTGCTCAATGCCTTTTTGTTCGAAAAAATAGGCATTCTCTAACGAGTCGCGAACCTGCTTCAAGTCGGGGAACAAGGAACTATAGCGGGGATAGACCATGTTACTGACCCAATTCTCTACCCAGAAGGCATTGTCCATCGAGAAAGTAACATCATCGGCTCCCTTACCGCTGTAGCAATCAGGCTGTTGAGTGGCGCAGCAATAGACGGGCGTGTAGGCTACCATATTGGGGTCGTCATTGCCAAACCAGAAACAGCCGCCAATCTCGCGAGGCAGCCAGGAGCGCATCTGCGACACATATGTCCAGGCTGTCTGCTGGGTGGACGTGGGGCGCTCATTGAAGCACTTCTTGCCGTCAACCTCGAAGTAAAGGGGAGTTGGACGGTAAGGCATCTGCCAGATACCACCACCAATATCGGCCTTGTCCTTCGACTGGTCGGAAACGTCGAAGGGAGTACCCTCAAAATGGTCACGCATGGCAACCTGCACATCCTGCACAGTCAGCAGTTTGTTGGGTTTCACCCATAGAGGCATCACCTCTGCGTTGGCGTCACGACCCTCTGCCCAAGGAATGTAGCGGTCCATACCGTCGGCATAGCGGTTGAAGAACTGCCAGACGCGAGCGTCACAGATACGGCGTCCCGAGAAGTCGGGCTTGGCGTAAACAGCGTTGTAGCTAAAGTCCTGATCCTTGCCATCGTACCAACCCATGGTGCGGGCGTAACTCACCACGTTCTTTGACCACAGCACGGTTTCCTGTCCCTTCTTCTGTTTCTTGGCGGGCATGAACGTGGTGATGCGGCTTTGGTTGGCATGACCGCAAATCATGTCATCAGGCACCCGCATGGCCACCCAGACGGTACGCTCCTTCGAACGTGTGCGGTCTGCGGCACAGCCCATCATCTCCATAATCCATGCCTCGTTAGGGTCACAGATGGTAAAGGTCTCACCCTCAGAGCAGTAGCCGTACTGCTCCACCAGCGACGTCATGACATCGATAGCCTCTCGCGCAGTCTTCGAACGCTGTAGGGCGATGTAGATGAGTGAACCATAGTCTATGATGCCCGTGCTGTCGACCATCTCCTCGCGTCCTCCAAAAGTAGTTTCACCGATGGTTACCTGCCACTCGTTGATATTGCCGATAACATTGTACGTTTCTGCCGCCTCAGGTATTTCACCCAAGTATTTGTTGGTATCCCACTCATATATCTTACGCATCTCGCCTGACTGATGCTTGGCAGCCGGATAGTGGTACAGATACATAAATGCGCCATACGAGTCAGCGTTGTAGCTACAGATAACACTTCCGTCGGCAGAAGCATTCTTACCGACGATAAAATTGGTGCAAGCCGTTGAATGTTGAACGTTGAGCATTACCCCCACAACGGCCAGAATTGTCAATAATAGATGTCTTTTCATACCTTATTCAGTTGTTTTAGTCGCATGAATTCCGGTACAAAGTTACTATTTTTCTTCCACATTCAAGTACCTTTATTCTCTTTTTTCCTTGAAAAGCTTTAAAACGGTACCTGCTTGTACGGATATTCGCTCAAAATCACCATTTTTCCCGTAAACTCGATGCAGCTAGACGTGACGCAACACAACACCTACCAA
>JAEEGK010023366.1_pt1 | contig 12904 bp, 6 predicted proteins | sample 8958771 | NCBI WGS metagenome assembly JAEEGK01 (sample SAMN16246547, study PRJNA631951) | gut metagenome | biome: gut microbiome; feature: rumen; material: SC-attached | host: Bos | place: Iran: Karaj | collected 2018-10 | reverse complement strand
TGCACGATATATTCGTACACTTATGAGGGAAATGGAAATTGGAATAGCTCGAGTTGGGGTTCGAGAGACTCTAGAATTTTTTCTGCATGCCAAAAAGAAAAAACCAATATCGGTGATACTTGTTCCGTGAAAATGCCTGAAGGCATGGTTCATTACGTATTCAATAAAGACAGTACTTGGGATAAGTGCAATATTGATCCAAATTTAGGAGCCTGCCCGCTTGAAGCAGATCACTCATTCTCTCAACTATTCAATGATCACAATGGTAAATATTACTATTGCCATGGCGGAGAATGGACAGAAGTAAAGCTTGTTCCGCATCAATATACAGATCCTCGAAAGAAAGACTTGACAGACGAAGAATATGATATTTTGGATTTGCCTAAGAATGCCACCGTTGGAGACCGTGCAAGTGGTTTATTGGAAAATTGTTACAATGATTCATATTTAGCAGATCATTTTTATGGAAGCATTTTCTGCATGCCTCGTTATTATTATCGTTATCGCGAGAATGGAACTTGGACTCTTGAAACAGAAGAGGATAGAAACGCAGATAATCGGTTTAATCTTCCTGAATGCACTATTGACAAAGAGGGCATGGTTCAGAAAAAACTTCCAGAGCCTAATGATGAAGCTGGCGTGTATGTAGAGCCTGGTGAAGTTGTTAAATGTGTTATCACAAAAATCTGTGACGGTCCCTACGAGGCCGCAAAAGATGAGGATTGTCCATTAGGTGATAATGGTACATTATATCCAGTATATCAGCACGTTGAATACATTTTTGGTAGAACAGAATAATTTTTTCACGATAAAGCAAAAGCCGCAGCACTTGCGGCATTTTTTCTTGCAAATCGCACACGCGAAAGCGGTCATCACCCTCTTTTACGGAGCAAAATTCGCCGAAGGCATAGGTGCAGCATAAGAATGATCTACAACTGGTTCAGCCGCCGGATTCGTATTTTTTGCAGACTCATTCACGCCCATATTAGACATTGCAGATTCCCAGCGCATGGCTTCATTTAAATCCATCGGCTTGTATTTCAGGCCTATTCCCGAGTAAGAGCAAGAGCATTTAACACCGGAACAAGATTCTTCCATTACAATGTCAACAACCTTGTCCATGCCTTCCTTTACACGAGCATGCTTTTTGAACATAACTGAATCACAGCGATCTTCTTCCGTATAATTTATCTTCCCCGCATACTCAGCCTTGAAAGCGCCGTAAACGACAATTTTTTCCTGCATTGGGTTGGCTTCATGAATTACCGGCTTAAAACCGCAGCCCGCCACAAAAAGAAGCGCGCCTAGCAAACAAAAGAGCTTTTTCATTTAGTTTCTCCTTATTTTTGAAGATTACCTATTAAATATAAAATGCAAAAGCCGCAACGTCAAGCTGCGGCATTTTTTATTCTTGTCATACCCGTTTTTATTCTTGTTATGCCCGTCCCGGAAAGGCTTTCGAGGCGAACGCTGCGTCAAAGATAACATTCTTTGACATTGCTGAGCCGAAGAACATTGCGCTTGCGCAACAAGTCCGGGATGACAGTCGGGCTTCATTTCATACTATTTACTCGGAGCAAGCGCCTTCACCGCTTCGGTCAAGCGGTCGATGGCCTTGATGAGTTCATCCATCTTGGCTTCGCTTACGCCGCCAACAGCCTGCACCTGAGCGGCAGTCGCCGTTGCGGTCTCGGCAGCATTTGCAACAGCCTGTGCGTCTGCCGGAGCCTTACTTTCCGGCAATTTTCCAAACCAAATATCCGGCCAGCGGTCATTACCACTGTTGTACGTAATGCGCGTTGCCGTCTCGACCGGTTCGCCAATCTTCCACAGATAAAGTTCATAGTCGAACAAGTCGTGGTCATGGCCCTTGTCGGTCGCACCCCACACAAGCCACTTGCCATCCGGCGAGAGGCGCGGGAAGTATTCATGGCTACGACGTCCCGGCAGGTCCATCAGCTTCACGTTCTTCGGAATTCCAAAGAAGCCGACCTTTTCCACCTGCTTGCCATCTTTAGCAGTAAACCACAAGATTTCGCTCGGGGCAGCCGTTCCACCGTTGCCCGTAGGATTCACGCGGTAAAGCTTGGAGCCGTCAAAATTCCAGTCAATCTGGCAGCCGTCACCGGACTTCGTCCACACGTTCTTCGCCAAGTCCCACACGCCTGTTTCGCGCATCGAACCACGGAGCGTAATCGCCAAATGCTTACCGTCCGGGCTCATGTTCGGCTCCTGCAAAATGACGCCAGCCTTCTTGAACGCCTTTTCGCCATCGAGCACGAGCGTTTCCTTTTTGCTTGCGAGGTCCATCGTAAAGACCTTGCCCGCACGGCTGAACACAATGGACTTGCCATCCGGGCGCCACGTGCCCCACGTCGCGTTTTCGACAAGCTTCGTTTCGTTCGTACCGTCAATACCGACAGTCCACAAGTCCCACTTTTCAGGGTAGTTCGCATCGTTTTCTGGCACCCAGCCGCCCTTGCTGCGGTTAAACAGCACCTTCGAACCATCCGGTGCAATACGCGGGAACCAATCCACATTATTGCTCTTGGTAAGCGCACGAGCGTTCGTCCCGTCCGCATTCATAATCCAGATATCATGAAGCGAATTAACGCGGCTTGTCGCCCAGACAATCGCCCCTTCGAGCTTGCCTTTCAACGCATCGAGAGCCTTCTGTTCTTCGGGAGTCGGATCGACAGAAGCGCCCACCGGAGCACCCTGTGCTGCAAACGCAGAAACGGCCAAAAAGCCAATCGCAGAAATCAACGCAAACTTTTTCATATTCATGATTTAAAGATAGTAACACAGAGAAAATCGTGTTGGGAATCACGGTTTCTGCACCCAATCTTTTGGCAATGGGGCAAATAAGTTTTTTGTAAGATGACTGTACTCACATAGGGAACGCTTAGGGAACATTTATTGCGTTTTCACGCATTTTTCGCAACCGCACGTCGAATTGTCAATATATTTTTACAACGAGTGGAATGATTATGAGAAATCTGTTTTTCAGAGTACTGATACTGGCTGGAATTATAGCCACAGCATGGAACTGCTCCGAAAGTGCAGCGACACAGAACGCTGCTTCGAAAAAAAAGACGGATCTATCGGACATCCAAATCCCGCAAAGCATCGTCGTGAGCGAGACCAGCTACTTTTACCAGATTGGTACAAACTATTATGTCATCGCCCCCAAGTCCATGTCCGTAAGCGACGGCTACGGAAAAGTCATCGGCACATTCAATACCGCCACCGGAGCCATCATGTCGCTCTCCGGCGAAATCATCGCCATCAATCTGGACTTGAGCAAGCTCCCCGTCCTTACGCCGAAAAATCTAGAGATTAAAAAATAAATTCTAGACGCCGGGTTCGTTCATTTAATTCTACATTTACACACATGAACGCAGCCTTGGAAAAGCGAATCAAACGACAGATTATTGGAAAGCAGCATCGCTTTTTAGCGGTTTCTCCGCTAGGTTTCGAACAAACTCTTGTCCGAGAGCTTGAATATATCAGACAAGAGGATTCTCAAGAAGGTGCTTCATCACGTCATCCTGAGACGCAAAGCGTCGAAGGATCCAGTGCTACACCCCCTGCAACCCAGCCGCACGTCACCGGAGACGGCAAAGTCGAATTCACCGCAAAAATAACCGAAGCGTGGAAGGTCATCGCATTCAGCCGCATCGCCAACCGCGTACTCATGGAAGTCGCAAACTTCAAAGCCGAAAACTTCCGCGAACTCGAAAAGAAAGCAGGCGAAATCCCCTGGGAACTGTATTTAGAAGAGAGAACGGCCTTCGACCTACAAACGAAAGACGACAACCATGCAAGGCGAGCGACGCGGCCAACGCAGTTGGGCATGGCCGAGCCGAATGGTTGGGACAAGAGCGAAGCGAAAGTCCAAAGACGAGAGACGAAAGACGAAAAATATTTATCTAGTAACTCAGAACTAGTAACTAGTAACTCCATAAACATTCACGTCACCTGCAAGCATTCGCGCCTTTACCACAGCGACGCCATCGCAGAACGACTACAGAAGATTATAGACGGGGGAAGCCTCCCCCTCGCTCCATCTAGACGAGAGAACGGACCTTCGGTCCTACAGACGAAAGACGAGAGAAAATCAACAGAAGCAGCCTCTCGTCTAGATTACGCTACCCCCTCGCCTAAGGGCTCCGCCCCTAAAACCCCGCCGCAAAACCTATACGTCAACTTCCTCGACGACCGCTGCACCATCTGGCTCGACCTCGCCGGCGAAGAACTCTACAAACGCGGCCACGAACGCTTCGTCAATGAAGCCCCGCTCAAAGAAACTATCGCCGCAGCAATGATCTTTGAAGCATTCGATGCAACCGCCCAAGCCACAAACAATGTCACCCCGGACCCCGTTCCGGGGCCACCTTACACATTACTCGACCTAATGTCCGGCAGCGGTACATTCAGCCTCGAAGCCGCCTACATTGCAAACAAGCTCATTCCCGGAGTTTGTCGCGACTTTGCGCTAAAGCACCAACCCGCATTCAAAGAAGCCACCTGGAATTACATGATTAGAGGAGAGACGAGCGACGAGAGACGAGAGAGGAAATACAGCGTCACCCTGAGTGAAACGAAGGGTCCAGTAAAGTCTTGCAATGCATTTGCGACAATCCATAAAATTCTCACAAGCGACATTTCAGAACGAGCGGTAAACATCATCAAGCACAACATCGAATGTTCGCCGCTCGCGAGCATCACGCCCACGCCCATCATCCCGCAACTCCGCGACTTTTTCAGCTACACCGCCAAAGAAATCGCAGAAGCCTGCGATGACTCCTCGCCCATTCTCGTTCTGAACCCGCCCTACGGCAAGCGCCTCGACTTCGACGCCCCAAAACTTTATACAAAAATCGGGAAGAAACTGACAGAACTCGCGAACAACCTCGCCGCATTCAACAAGCGCCTGACAGTCGCTATCCTCGCCCCGAAAGACGACACCCGCGACGGTTCCAAATACACATGCACCGCGAACCTGCTGCGTGAATGCCCAGCAATTTCGCCAGAGCACAACAAATCAGCAAAAATCATCACCACAAGCCACGGCGGCTTTAGCCTGAACGCTATCTTCGCCACAATTTAATACAACAAACCCCAGCACATTGTGCCAGGGTTACAACTGTTTTTGTCAACAGCACTGGATCCTTCAGGCTTGCGCCCTCAGGATGACCCCGCAACAAGTGCGGGGCAGGCTCCAGTCTACTTTTTCAGAACTTTCTTCCCGTAGTACGCGCCGCGAGCGTTATTCGAGCCATTCACGCGACGACCCTTGAGGTCGAACTTACCGCGGTCATAGTTCATCTTGAACACGCCCGTACGGGTATTGAACTGGCCGATGACAGTCGTTTCATTTCCGTCACCAATGCCATCGATAACCACGCTCATGATTTCAGGAAGTTCTTCCGGTTTGACAGTCGGACGCTTCACGTAAGCACCGTTCGCACGGGCAAGCGACGCTTTTTTAATTTTATCGTCACGGACGAGGTAAGCACGCATCGGGCGAATCCACGCACCTTCGCCAACCTTCACGAAATCGCCAACATTGATTTTATCGTCATCAGACGAACTTGCCGCAAAGCCGTAGGCATTGCCTGTTTCCCGATCACAATTTTGTCCTTCAGTTGAGCAGGAGGGGCCCCACTTCTTGTATTCCCAAGTGCCGCGGAACGTCCAACCGTCAATAGAGACATCTGCAGGAGCGGTCTTCTCAAGCATCAGAGGGAAGGCTTCACTCTTGAGTTTGAGCGTAGCATCGTTCATCTGTACCAAGTACGGAGTGTTCGCTGTCAAGTCCGCATGATCATACTGCATCAAATTACCGTTTTCATCCTGTATGTTATTTTGGCTAACCCACTCATCTGTAGCCCACACGACTTTCATGCGGATTGACGACACACCATCAACCGTCTTAATGCCGTTATAGCGCAGCACCACATTGAGTCCGTCGACATTTTCCGTATTCACATCGAACGGCAAAACAAGCGTCGAGTAGGCACCCACTGGGAAATCACGTTCAAAAGCGACCGTTTCAACCTCAGTATCTTTTTCAATATTGGCGGGTTCCAAGCCATTATACGCACCATTAATATAGGCATGATTCTTACCCTCAGCATCAGCCATAATAACAATGGGCTGAACCGCAGGACGGAGCGTCTTACCAGCAAGTTCCTCAATCTGTTCACCAGTCAGTTCACCACTGTAGAACTTACCGTCTTCGCTCATGAGCGTTTGCCCATCGGCAACCTTGAAAACACCATTATTTTTTTCGTATGCCTTTACCCTGATATAATCGTTTTCATTTATCCAACCGAGAACAATAGTTTTAGCATTAGCCTGGCCAACAACGCCATCAACATCTACACGACCACCCAAAATTTCAAGATTAACTGTGCCAGAAAAGAAACCACCATTCGTCACTTTAACATAACCATTACGAATAATTACTGTTCCTTGGGAAAACACACTCGTTCCATTTTTGTCATTACATATAACATTAGCGCCATTAATAGAAGATAAATCCGACGTTGCCAAATAACCTGTAGTAAGCGAGCCTGTCTGTTCCGATTGTCCATAAATATTTATTTTCTTCCCCAAAAAACCCTTAGATACAGTAAGGTTTGCTCCATCTGCAAGTACTACATTATATGTTCTATTCAATTGTATCCTCGGCACACTAACATTGCCCTGAACCACATACCAACCATCAATGAGTGTATTTACATCTGTTTCGCTCGTCAATTCGCAGTACTTCTCAAGCAACTGCGTTTTTCCGTCCGCATCAACGTAAGTAACAGGATCAAGTTTTCTCCACTTGGCATAAATCGTTGCATCTTCGTTAAAACCTTTTGTCCAGTCAAACTCGATTTGACGCGCTTCATCTACAAACCAACCTACAAAGCTATAGCCGAGGCGAAGAGGGATTGCAGGCTTAATAGGCGCTAGCCCGACAGGGACTTTCTGCGGTTGCAAGTCTATCCCATCGACTCCTGTCTCATAAGTGAGAGTTTTGTTTGGCTTCGGAACAAGTGTCTTATTTGCCCAATCGCTCACTTGCCCGTATTTTCCATAATCGCCCCTTACAACAATACCGTCTTCAGTAATGAAGAACTGATCTTCAACAATGCTCAATGTACCTTTAAATTCGTATCCATTAGATTTTATACTATTGAAATCATATCTCCAGCCTAACGTAATATTGTGATAAGCACGAATACCAATATCCTTTGCATTCGCCTCAACATTTCCGCCAATAATCGTGATATAGTCAGCATATAAACCGGCATAATTCCCCGTTGCCGTTACAGTTCCACCATAAATCGAAATACTATCAGCCTCGATACCTTTAGAACCAGAAACTGCTAGTTTACCAGTTTGCTGTTCCTGTCCATAAATGTAAACGTTCTTTGCCTTGATTGCCTCTTTATTTCCGCCATCAACATCAATGTTTGCGCCATCTGCAAGAACAATGTAAAGGTTTTCTTCAGAGTTGATTCTAGAAGAATAGCTTAAATCACCCTGGACAACATACCATCCGCCAGGGAGATTTTCCATGTTCGCACTGTTTGTCAACAAAGTATATTCTTTAACCTGCTGCGAATTTCCATCAGCGTCAATGTAACTGACGGGATCATTTTCTTTCCATTTAGCATAGACAACAACATCTTCGGTGACGGGCCTAGTCCAATCGAACTCGGTAAGAAGCTTTTCGTCGATAAACCATCCCGCAAGCACATAATCCTTACGAGTAGGAATGGGTTTGGAGGTAGGAACTTGACCCAACTCAACTTCTTGAGATTCAACGGAAACATTTTCGACGCCAGTCACAAAGGAGATATAGCGCCCCTCAAACGGAACAAGTTTTTGGCCGGCAATAGCCTTGATATCAGTAGGACTGAGTTCACCAGAGTATCTGTTGCCATTTTCGTCCTTGAACTTCTTACCTTGAGCAATTGTCACCGAGCCGCAATCATAACCACTCGCCTTGATATAGCTGGATGCATCACTCCAATCCAAAAAAAGTCCTTTCGTGGTTTCAATAGAGCCTTCAACATCCACAAGGCCTCCAGAAATGGCAATTGTTTTTCTCGAGTAAATTCCCTCGCTAGAACCAACAACCTTGACATTGCCTCCACTAATCGAGACTCCTGCACTAAAGCCAACCTTCCCTTCAACGTTAACAGAACCGCCCTCAATCTTCAATTCATTTGCACTGATTCCAGTCTCTGTTGCTATAGCATTTACGTTTCCTCGAATAATCCGAACTTCACCAGAGGAACAATACACGGCATTTCGACTTTTCAATTGAACTACTCCACCAGCAATGGTTATATTTCCACCCCTTAGACCATTGCGATAGCTAGTTACAGAGAGTGTACCTGTTTGCCTAGATTGCCCGTAAACGGCAAGACTTTTTGCATAAAAACCTTCCAACTCCTCTCCAGAAATCTTTAATTCAGAATCATCCGCAAGAATGAGTTTGATATCTTTATCGGTGTATATAGTACCTTCTTTTATCGCGACCGTTCCCCTAACCACATACCAGCCTTCTTTATTGAAGGTAGTCATTTCAGTCACATCGATATAATCGGTAAAAGTTTGATTATCGCCGTTTTCGTCAATATAATTAACAGGCTGATTGGCCTCCCAAGCTGCGTACGCAGTAGCATTTGCCATAAATGGCTTATTCCAATCGAAACTTTCAGTCAAATTTTCGTCTGCATACCAACCGAGGAACTTAAAGCCCGAACGCACTGGGTCAGCAGGTTTAACAGGAGTATCACCGCGTTCGATATTTCGAGAGCTGATAGTGACATTTTCGTCACCCGTTACAAAAGTGAGAGAGAAAGTAATATACGGGCTGAGCTTTAGACCTGCAATGTCATCAAATTTTTTATTGGAAATACTAGAAGAGTACCAACGGCCTTTTTCATCCTTGATCTTTTTGCCGTTACTGATAAACATAAAATCATCACAGTCATAGTTACTCGCCTTGATATAATCGGAAACATTATTCCAATCGAAGTCAATACAATACTTCGCATAGATTCCTCGTTCAGAACCATCAGCCTCAATTTTACCACCCAAAAGTTCAATATCGCCGTTACAAGAAATAGCAGTCTTGGCTGAAATAGCAAGAGAACCAGAACCATAAAATTTAAGACTACCATAGGCATTAATACCGTAATCATTTGATATCACGTGATTTTCACCAACAAGAAGTATCGTAGCATAACCTTCACAAGTAACAGGACCATTAATAGTAGCGTTTTCAAACAAGACCAACGTTTCTTTAGGAATTGTAACCAGGCCATGCGATCCAGAAACAATCATAGGTTTTATTTCTGTTGATCCTGTGTAATTGCCTTTACCCTCTATGATAGCAAACTCAAATCCCCTTTCGTCGTAAGTAATACTGGTTGTATAATCAGTCTCACTTGACAAATAATGGGCTTTTCCTTGGCAAACAGCGACAGAAGTAATTTTGTGCCTATCATTGACATCATCATAGCGCCAGTATCCAGTAAACGTAATGTCTTCGGAGGAAATCAACTTAGGTAAAGGTGTCACCGGACCATCCACCTGACCTTTGTATTTACCCATGCCAGTAATCTTGATAGAACCCTGACTACCGACATTAAACGCGGCCGTACACTTATACGTATAATCTGTATTTTCCACAAGCGTTTTTTCACCATCCTTCACGACAACTTCAGGACAAAGCGCATAACCTGTATAAATAGGATGTTCGTTATAAACAAGTTCTGCGCTCTCTATCGACTTCCGAGTAATTTCAAAAATATTGCTGATAGAGCCCGTATAGTTTCCCATACCATTGACAGTAATCACGGCATCTGTACCGATTTCAATGTTGTTCATACATGCAACGGAATAATCCTTGTTTTGCACAAGCACTCTTTCGCCGTCCGTCAAAACGACTTCGGGGCAAATTGCAGAACCTGTATATTCGAGCGATTTATTGTAATCAACGGCGACACCCGTCACCGATTTCTGGACAATTTTAAACGATTTTGTTATGGAGCCTGAGTAATCACCTATGCCGGAAATCGTTATATTAGCGTCACCGACGTTGATGTTGTTGGCACACGAGGTCGTGTAATCCGAGCCTTTTCTAAGTGTTCTATTGCCATTTTGTACGCTAACATCAGGGCAAATTGGCGAACCGCTATAAGTTTGTTCAGGAATCGCAGCAATCACCAAATCTTTTATTGGCGGATTTATCTGAAAAGACACGGCAGGAGTCGTATATGCATAGCAATTGTTATCGCCATTAATAACAGCCCTCACCCAGTAAGTTCCCGAAGATGTCGGCTTGGTTGTAGAATAAGAACCATTTTTCGATGTAGAATATTGATAAGTCACGCTTCCAGTGCTCAAATTCGTGCCAGTAATATACGGATAAAAACTTTCTCCTACAGTATAAGCCGAACCGATACCCACATTAACGTTTTTATTAGACGACTTGGCAATGGTAACCGTCTGGGAGTGCAATGTAGACGACACCGCATAATCAGTCGGGCCCGCAAAATAATAGACGGTATAAGTTCCAGGCGCCGTCGCTTTTATACTTTTTATGTCGGTGATATTTGATCCCGTCGATGAGCCGAAACGGTAGTACATTGTACCATTCCAAAGAGTCGCATTTGTCTCCACCAGTCGTCGTGGAGAACCATTGTAGGCCAAACCAGAAGCCATTACTGGGTCAGATTTCGGACGATTATGCTTGGTCAATGTATCAAGGTACATGTAAATGTAAGTACCCCCGGCATATTGGTTCAAATCAATACCACCAACTGCGCCTTTGCTACCGGGATTACTTTTACCGCTATAGAAATAAATTTTATTAACCGCACGCTTATCACTAAAATTCTTTTTGGTGTAATAGAGCCACATATTGGTGCAACCATCTTTCGCTTTGCTGTTCAGGTTGCCATTATTTTGCTTAAAATAAGAGCCACCGTCGTAATCAACACGGTAATACGTAGCATTGTTGGACGTATATGAAGTAGTATTTGTAGTACTGATGTCCAAGTCAGTAATATATCCGCCATTGGGATCTTTCCGGTCGTCCTTCTTATAGAACAGGTAGATGTAGTCGCCACCAGCCCCTTCGTTCAAGTCTTGATCAATGCGAATCCAACCTTCACTCTCAAGAGTATTGGTGAGCTTAGTCACCTCACTTTCAGTTCCGCCAACAAGCTTTAATTCGGTGATGTATTCCGGCCAGGAATCCGCCCACGCAGTCGAAACCATAAAGAAGGCAACTACTAGTGTTAACACCACGCGCATTGAATGCAGACAATGAATAATTCGATCTTTGGTCATACCGTTTTCTCTTTACCAAATAAAAAACATACGCAAAAGTTATAAATTCCTAACAAATCCATCAAACAGAATAACATAGTAAACGTTTGTATTCACATATTTGTTAGCAGATATTTGTCTATACAACAAACCCCGCAACAAGTGCGGGGTTACAATTAATTACGCTGTCATGCCGGCCACTATGCGGCATCGGTTGTTCTGTGTAAAAAAACTGGCCCCGTGACGGAGCACGGGGTGACAGTGTTAAAGCCGGAGTGGCATAATAAAAGTGACCGTTTTAATTGCGGATGCTATGGTTCAATCCCCCAGGGCATGCATTTTCCATTGCTATACTGTTCAGAAGTGCATTCGAGAACACTGCCTTGGGTACGGAGTTCCAAGACCTCCATCTTCGGTTTCTGGTAGTCCTTCATGGCCTCGTTATTAGCCAATTTCACCATTGGTATCCCCAACGCCTTCACCATCCTTATAAAAAAGACGTTCACTATCTTCTAGGAGAACCTGCTTTTCGTAAGCAAGCTCGAGCGTTTCCATCTGAGGAACAGCGTATTCTTTTTTCTTTCTAATATTCATGTTCATAATCTTAGAATGTTAAAGCTGACAGATAAATAACAGGAAAATACAACAACTGACTCCGGCATCCCGGAATAAATCCGGGACAGGCTCAGGCCGGAGTGACAGAGAGCGTTTACTTCTTCAGAACCTTCTTGCCGTAGTATGCGCCGCGGGCTTTGTTGGCCTTGTTGCCCACGTTACGGCCCTTGATGTCGAACGTGCGGTTCTGCGGAATCATCTTGATTTCGCCCGTACGCGTGTTGAAGTGGCCGATGACCGTCGTCTGTCCTTCATCATCGCGACCGTTGTCAATGACGATGCTCATGATTTCGGGCAGTTCCTCTTGGACGACAGAAGGACGATTGACGTATGCGCCGTTTGCACGAGCCAGCTGTGCCTTTTTATCATCCCTGACAAGGTATGCTCGCATCGGACGAATCCAGGCGCCTTCGCCGACCCTGACGAAATCGCCAACATTAATTTTATCGCCACTGGCTGCTGCAGAAAAGCCGTAAGCATAACCCGTTTCCGAGTCATAGTTTCCCGGGCTATCCTCCTGTTTCGGGCCCCACTCCTTGTATTTCCAGGTGCCACGGAATGTCCAACCACTGCCATTTGCATCTTCTTCGGCAGGTGAGGTCCTTTCGAGTGTTATTGGATAGGCTTCAGATTTAATCGCGAAGGTCTCATCCTTCATCATCAACAAGTACGGAGTGTTTGCGAGCATGTTTGTATGATTATAATGCACATATTGTCCATTTTTGCCCATTATAAGGTTGTCTTCGGCCCACAAGACCTTCATGCGGATGGTACTCTTACCATTTTCCTTTTTGATGCCGTTATAGTAGAGCACCGCACTAAGACCTTCGACATTCTCCGTATTCACGCTGAACGGCAGCACTATTGTCGAATACACGTTCACCGGAAATTTGCGAGACATTACAACATTGTTAACAACGATGTCATTAGGAATAGC
>JAEEGK010023359.1_pt1 | contig 12906 bp, 10 predicted proteins | sample 8958771 | NCBI WGS metagenome assembly JAEEGK01 (sample SAMN16246547, study PRJNA631951) | gut metagenome | biome: gut microbiome; feature: rumen; material: SC-attached | host: Bos | place: Iran: Karaj | collected 2018-10 | reverse complement strand
CGCAAAAGGCTATGTGCAAACAAGCATCGAAATCGAAACGGACTATGGTATCTTTGAGATTGCCGTCCACATTAATGAAGACATCCTCTCTGTCACTGAACTCACCGCCGAAACCAAGCTCTACCCCAACCCGACCACGGGCCAGTTTACCGTGGAAGGCGCGAATGTAGCACGGGTGGAGGTATATAACCTCGTCGGGCAAAAGGTGCACGAAGCCGAAGGCAAGACCGTCAGCATCGATGCCACCAACTGGAACAAGGGCATCTATCTCGTCAACATCATTGAAGAGAACGGTGCCGTGGTGACCAAGAAATTGGTGGTGAGATAAACCTTGTAGGGACACGATTAATCGCGTCTTATTGAAAAACCAAAGAATCCTTGAACGCCGTTTCGGGGATTCTTATTATTTTTGCAGGGACGAGACAATAGACCGGGAAAGACAATCCTAAAGCCTTTACCGTCATGGCGGAGAAGCATCCGCCATCTTCCAAGCGCGAAGACGACACCTTACCGCTCGGGAGATTGCGGGTCTAGCGCCCGCAATGACGGCTTTGAGTTGAGAGTTGTCCTCTGTGGTCTCATGTCGAATAATACGATAACCAACACTTCAAAATAATGAAAAGAATCATTCCTATACTTTTCTGCGCCCTCATGGCCTTAGCCTCGTGCCAGAAGAAAAATGCCCCACTGTTTCGCGGCGACTATAGCTTCAAGACCTCGGGTAGCGTCACCTTGAACGAAATCAACGCCGAAGACGAACCAGCCTCCTTCACCGTCAATCTGCCCAACGAAATTGGACAATTGGAAATTAAAGATTTGGACAACGGCAAGGACAGCGTGCTCGTGGTGATGAACACCATGGGCGGCGAGGTCGTGGTCACCCATGCCCTCTGCCAAGACAATAAGATTTTCCTCCGCGACTTCAAGAAGAACACGCTGCTCTTCACTGGTGATTCGCTCACGCTGAAGAACGACCTGCGCGTCCAGGCCACGGGACAGATGTACGAGAACAACACGCTCATCCTCAACATGATTTACGAAGGTGAAGCCGAGACTAACGAGCGCTGTTTCAAGATTTATGGCGATGACATCCGCATGGCGGCGATAAGGAACTAATGCTATGAAAACAAAACATATTCTTTGGTTCTTACCCTTGTTGCTGGTTGGCTGCGGCGAAACCGACCCACAGCAACTCAAAGAGAAACTCATCGGTGGTCCTGCCGAAGAGCGTGTCATCACAGTGGGTGTGCAGCGCATCGACACCGTGGGAGGCTTGGTGCGCAACAGCTACCCAGGCTACCTTGAAGAAGGCAACACCGTCGACATCAGCTTCAAATATGGCGGCAACTTGCAGACACTCAATGTGAAAGAAGGCAGCACGGTGCGCAAAGGACAAGTGCTGGCACGTGTGTCCTCCCCGCAGATGGAGAGCACCCGACGCTCGGCACAAGCCACCCTTGAGCAAGTCCAAGATGCCTACGACCGCCTAAAGAAAGTGCACGACAACGGCAGCCTGCCCGAGATCAAATGGCGCGAGATGGTGGCCAACCTTGAAAAAGCCCAAGCCGCCCTCGACTTGGCCAACGCGATGCTTGCCGACAACACCGTCACGGCCCCCTTCGACGGCACCGTCACCAACTTGAGCGCCGTGAAAGGTGAGAGCATCACGCCGCTGAAGCCCATCATGCGCATCATCAGCACCAAAGGCTTGGTGGTTAAAATCAGCGTGCCGGAGAACGAAATCGCCAAGGTGCAAATTGGCGATGAAGCACAAATCCTCATCCCTGCCCTCGACAACCGCCGCTGCAAAGGCCATATTCTCGAAAAGAACATGACTTCATCGTTGCTCACGCATAGCTATCCTGTGAAAGTGCTAATTGATGAAAAAGACGAAGCTTTCACCCCTGGCATGATTGCCAAAGTGGTGCTGAGTGCGGATGTCGATAACGGCATTGTCATTCCCGCCAACGCGGTATTAATCAACAACGACGGCAAGTTCGTTTGGGTGGCGAAAGACGGTCGCGCAACGCGACAAAGCATCAACATCTCGGGCTACTCGGGCACGGGTGTGGTGGTGAGCGAAGGTTTGCATAGTGGCGACATCGTTATCGTGGAAGGGTATCAGAAGGTTAGTGAAGGGATGAAGGTAAGTTATGAGTAAGTTAAAGGATAAAGGTATTATCAGCGGCAGCATACTGCGCCAGAAGATTGTATGGGCGGTCGTGGCGGTCATCATGGCCTTTGGAATCTATGCCCTCGTCGACATGAAGAAGGACGAGTTTCCTGCTTTCACTATCCGTTTGGGTATCGTGGCAGGTGTGTACCCTGGCGCCAACTCCGAGGAGGTGGAAGCCCAGCTCACCAAGCCCTTGGAACAGCTGCTGTTTGAAATGCCCGAGGTGGACCGCAAGAACACCTATTCCGTCACCAAAGAGGGGATGTGCTACATCTACACCAGCCTCGATGCTTCAGTGAAAGACAAGGACATTGCTTGGTCGAAGATTCGGCATAAGATCAACGAATCCAAGGCTTTGAACTTTCCTGCGGGCGTATTGGCCATCGCGGTCATCGACGACTTCGGCAACACCTCTTCGCTGCTCATCGCCATGGAGTCGGCCGACAAGACCTACCGCGAAATGCACGACTATACCGACGACCTCACCCATCGCCTCCGCGCCATCCCCGAGATGGGCAACGTGCGTGTGATGGGCGAACAGAACGAGGAGATTGCTGTCATCATCGACAAGGAAAAGCTCTCGTTCTACGGCATCAGCCCCAACACGCTGATGTTGCATTATGCATCGCAAGGTCTGCTGACCACCACCGGCACCATGCAGGGCGACAACTTTGACCAGCCACTGCACATCGAGAACCCCATGGTCAGCGAGCAGGAACTCGAAGAGCAGATCATCTATTCCGACGCGGCAGGCAACACCATCCGCCTGCACGATGTGGCCACCGTTGAACGCCGCATGGCCGAGTCGTCCAAAGTGGTCAACTTCAATGGCAACGATGCCTTGATCATCAGCGTGGAGATGCGCAAGGGCTACAACATCGTGGCCTTTGGAAGGGAAGTGGAAAAGGTGCTTTCCGAGTTTAAGGCCACCCTGCCCGACAGCGTGAAGCTTTACCGTATCACCGACCAACCCAAGGTTGTGCAGAAGTCTGTCAGCTCATTTCTCCGCGACCTGCTCATCTCCATGATTGTTGTCATCGTGGTCATGCTGCTGCTGTTCCCCTTCCGAACAGCCCTCATCGCCAGCTCGGGACTGCCCATCTGTACAGCATTCAGCATCGGGATGATGTATCTCTTTGGAATTGAGTTGAATACCGTTACCTTGGCGGCACTCATTGTCGTGCTCGGTATGATTGTGGACGACTCTATCATCAATATCGACGGCTATATCGACAAGTTGAGCCAAGGCTACAAGCCCTTTGATGCTGCCGTGAGTAGCGCCCGTGAGCTCTTCATGCCTATGTTCATCGCCACGGCCGCCATCGCCTGCATGTTCTTCCCGATGACGCGCATCATCACGGGCCCTTTGGGCGAGTTTGTGCAGCTCTTCCCTTGGACCGTGGCCTTCTCGCTGATGGCTTCTTTGGTCTACGCCATGCTTGTCATCCCTGGACTTGAGATCATGTTCATCAAGCCGGAAGATAAACCTCGGCACAATGGCTTCGTGCGGGCACAGATGCGGTTTTTCGGTTTCCTGCAACGCATCTACGACAAGATGCAGAGTCATTGCTTCAAGCACCCATTGTTTACCATCGGCATGGGTATCGGCTCTATCGTTTTGGGCGTGCTAATGTTTTTGGCCTTACATGTGCAGATGATGCCTATGGCAGAACGCGACTGCTTCGCTGTTGAGATCCGTCTGCCCGAAGGCAGCAGTCTTGAAGCCACCACACGGGTCAGCGACTCGTTGCAGCACATGATGCTGGCCGACAAGCGCGTCACCTCCGTGACGGCTTTCATCGGCGAAAGCGCACCGCGTTTCCATGTGACCTACTCACCCAGCATACCCGCATCCAACCTCTCGCAACTCATCGTCAACACCACCTCGAAACAGACTACCGAAGCCCTGCTGAAAGAATGGGACGACAAATATTCCTACTACTTCCCTGAGGCCTACGTGCGTTTCCGCCAACTTGACTATCAAGCCGTTTCAACGCCTGTTGAGGTCTATGTTTATGGCGATGACTACAGCAAGACCGCCCCTGTAGCACAGCAAATCAAAGATTACATGCTCACTTTGGATCACGAGCTGCGCTGGGTGCACACCGATTACGACGAGCAGCTATCATCAGTGAAGGTGACCATGAAACCCGAGGAATGCGCCCGTTTGGGGCTCACCAAAGGCTTCCTCTCTTTGGATTTGGCCAGCAGCCTCAACGGTCAGCCCTTGACCACCAACTGGGAAGGCAGTCGAGGCATCCCCGTGAGGTTGTATTCCCAGCAAAACTACGACCCCAACAACTACGAATCCGTACAGAACCAGCTGATTCCGACCATGGTGCCAGGCACCAATGTACCGCTCCGTCAAGTGGCCGACATCCATCCTGAGTGGCATCCTGCGCAATTGGTACGTCGCAATGGCAAGAACGCCATCACCGTGGCTGCCGACATGAAGTTCTGGAGGCCGCAGACCGTGAGTATGAAGAAGATACAGCAGTACATCAATAAGGAAATCACTCCCAACCTGCCCGAAGGCGTGAGCATTGAATACGGCGGACTTTCGTCGCTCAACACCAGTGTCATCCCGCAGCTGCTTTGGAGCTTGATTGCTGCCATTTTGGTGCTTCTGGTGTTCCTTGTGGCCTATTTTAAGAAGTTGAATTTGGCCATTCTTACCTTAGGTTCCAGCGCCTTGTGCATGTTCGGTGCCTTCTTTGGTGAGTGGCTATTTGGCCTCGACTTCGGCATGACTTCCTTGTTGGGTATCGTCAGCTTGATAGGTATTATCATGCGAAACGGCATCGTCATGTACGAATACGCCGAGACACTCCGCACCGATGAAGGCTTGCCCACCAAGGAAGCCGCCATGAAGGCCGGTAGCCGCCGTATGAGGCCTATTTTCCTGACCTCGGCCACCACCGCCTTGGGCGTGTTGCCGATGATCATCTCACGCAACCCGCTTTGGATGCCTATGGGCGTGGTCATCTGCTTTGGCGTAGTGCTCTCGATGGTCATCATTTTGGCCGTGATGCCGGTGATGTATTGGCAAATTTTTAAAAAGAGTTAATTGTATGTCACAAAACCTACAAAACAATCAAAACCAAAAGACATCAGTTGGAAAGCGGCCAACCGGCGCTTTCCTGCGGCAACCCGGTTGGGTATGCCGCACCAGTCCAAAACTGTTTTGTGGGTTTTGCAAGTTTTGTGAAAAAATAGCTTTTATGAAAAATGCAATAGTTTTTGTCTGTTCATTACTGCTGATGTCCCCTCTGTTTGCCCAACAGAAACTTTCCGTTCAGGACTGCATCGAGATGGCTTTGGAGAACAACATCGAACTGAAAAACAGCCAGTTGGAAATCGACAAGGCGAGGGCAACGAAAAACGAAGCCCGCGCCGAATACTTCCCTACCGTGTCAGCACAAGCCGTGGCTTTCGATGCTTTGAACCCGATGCTTACCTTCGGCATTGAGGACATCGACAACGCGCAGTTGAGGCAGCTCCTATATACCCTCTATGCCGAATATGGCGCTAATATGGGCTTGGACAAGGAGTATTCCTTCGTGCAAAACGGCGTGATGCTCAACGCGATGGCGACTGAACCGATTTATGCTGGTGGCCGTATTCGCAACGGCAACAAACTCGCCAAATTGGGCATAGATGCCGCAGAGACCCAGACAAAAGTGAAGGAAAACGAGGTGCGCCTACAAACCGAGACGCTCTATTGGCAAATCGTGGCCTTGCAAGAGAAACTGAACACTTTGGACCAACTCGACCGACTTTTGGACACCTTGGACAAAGACCTTACGGGAGCCATCGAAGCGGGCTTAGCCATGCCTACCGATCAGTTTAAGCTGAAGGTAAAACAGAACGAAAGCCAACTCAACCGCAAGAAAGTCACGGACGGCATCACCCTGCTCAAGATGGCCTTGGCACAAACCATCGGTGCCGATTGGCAAGAAATGGAACTTGTAGATACTTTGGGATTGGAGACCAACCCCACGACAACGTTCAAGGATGTTGCCGAAGCCGTATCCTCGCGCAACGAAAGCCACCTCCTCCAACTCTCGATAGAAGCCGAAAAGCTGAAAAAGAAAATGACCCTCGGTGAGGCTCTGCCTTCACTATTGGTGGGCGGCAGTGTGAACTATCATACCGTTATGGAGAACACCAAACCTAATGCATTGGTTTTCGCCGTGCTGCAGGTACCCATCACCGACTGGCACAAGACCTCCTTCAAGCTGAAGAAACATGCTCTTGACACCGAGATGGCCGAAAACACCCGTCGCGACCTCACCGAGAAAATGGAGATGCAGACCAATCAGGCTTGGTTCAACCTCGAACAGAGTTGGTTGCGCATCACCATGGCTCAAACTGCCCTCAGTGATGCAGAAGCTAACTTGAAAATCACGCAAGACTATTACGATGCCGGTTTGGTCGCCCTCTCGGACGTGCTCGAAGCCCAAACCCTTCTCAAACAAAGCCGCGACGAACTCACCGACAGCCGTGTGGAGTATCGTGTTAATTTGGTGACTTATCAGCAATTAACTGGAGATTGAGGTTCCGAATCATCACTTTGTTGCTGAACAGTGTTTCTTTTGCGCACAAAACAATACCAAAACAGCACTATGGCAGCTATCGTACAGATTGTCGTTGGCAACCAATGGAGCATCCAAGGTTGTTCAAGTTCAGCCAATGATTTGCCATTGCGGAGGGCAAAATACATACTAACCGTAGACAAGGCATTGTTCACAAAATGAAGCATCACATTGGGTACCAACGAGCGAGAGTACAAAAACACATAGCCTAACACCATGCCCATCACGAAGCGGATGAGAAAACCATCCATGTCAAAATGGACGAAACTGAAAATGAGAGCCGTGACAACCACTGCAACATGGTCGTTCCTGAACCATTTGCCAAGCAGTTGCTGCAAACCTACACGAAAGAAGAGCTCCTCACATATTGCTGGTATTACAGCCACCGCCAATACCATCAGCAACAACCCAATAAAGCCAGCATTGACCGCTGCCCCAACAACTTCATAAATCATCTTGGTATACTCTTCGGACATGGATGAGAACAATTGGCCAAAATCCCACTGGTTGTTCCACACGCCAAGCCAGTCGGCAAAGGGAGTCAGCAACGCGTATGTTGCCACGCCCGCCAAAGCCAACAGCCACTTGCTTCGGCTAAGGTCGTAACGGTAAAACTCACGTTTGTTGTCGCGATAAAAGCACCTTGCCACAATCAACACAGGAACGACAAACAGTAAAATGTCTTGCACAAAAGTCATAGCCAATAATAGCCCCATATTGTCATCTAAATTAGACAGCATGGATTGTGCATCGCCATTGCTGCCTGCAATCATCGCCACAATCACGACAACGAGAATCACCACTAAGGCGATAAGCATACCCAAATGAGAACCAATCAGCACTAAGAATTGTTTGAAAGGATGTGCATTCTTTTCCATATCATAATTCTTTTTAGATTCAACATTATTCCTTCTATAAGCTTTTTGAAATAATTTGTTTATGTGGCAAAAGTATAAAACAATTACTACAAAATCAAATCTTTGCAAATTCATTGCACGATTTTTGTATTTTTGTCCACTGATTCAAAACTCATTCCAATGAAGAAACTCCTATTTTTAGTCCTTTTCATGGCCTCGGCCATCCTCGGACAGGCCCAAGTGAGCAAGATGCTCGGCCAGTGGAACACTTTTGACGACAAGACGGGCGATATGCGCTCGTGCGTCAACATCACGGAAAAAAACGGCACGTATTATTGTGAAGTCATCATGCTTTACGAGAAAGACGCCAACGGAAAGTACAAGGTGATGCAACCGCCTTACGCAAAAGAATACGAAGGCGTGGTGGGCACCCAACTTTTCATCGACATGAAACAAGACGATGATGTCCTCAGAGGAGAAGTCTATGACCCCGAAAGCCAAAAGACGTATTACGGCAAGGTGACTTACAAGGCAAAGACCGACGAACTCATCCTGCGCGGCTCCTTGGATAGGGCCGGATGGCTGGGACGCTCGCAAACCTGGAAACGCAAGAAATAAACGTTAGTAGAGACGTAGCACGCTGCGTCTCTACTGATTTACGATAAGATTTGTGTAAGATTTGTTTCTAATCAAACATCAAATTTGAATTCGGCATCAAACCAGCCGGTGTCTTCCTTTAAAAGATCATATTCTTCGCCCGTTTGGTGGTCAACCACATGCACGGTGCCTTTGATGTCATCGTAGGTGAATGTAAACTGTGAGTTTACGTCGTCTTTGGGTACGTCCATTTTAGTTGTTACTATTGATTTTGGGGTGCAAAGATACTAATTAATTATGAATTATGAATGCTGAATGCTGAATGGCGCGAAGCGACGATGATTATTTATGCTGGTTTTTTGTTATGGCTGTTAAGATGCTTAGTAGCTCTTCACATTTGTCGTTCAGATTATTAAACAATTCGTCTGGAAGATAATTTGTAGCATGGATAATGTCAAGCCAATAACTGGTTTCACTTGCTTCTTTCAAAGCAATACACATTTTGGCATAGAAATCAGGTTTGGTTTGTGCCCTAACTCCTTCAGCTACATTAGCACCAATGCTGGTTCCAGCACGTAGTACCTGTTTAGACATAACATATTCATGCTTCTCTTCACATAACCATTGGTATGCTCTAATGACATCTATGGCAAAGTCTCTGCTTTTAGTCTTTATGACATTATCTCCCATTTCGTTATTTTAATTCATTCCACATTCAGCATTCAGCATTCCACATTCAGCATTCCACATTCAGCATTCAGCATTCAAGATAAGCGTTTGTTCAGCGCAGCCGTCTGCTCCTCAAAGCCCTTCTTGCCCAACAGCGCAAACATATTCTTCTTGTAGGCTTCCACGCCAGGTTGGTCAAACGGGTTGACATCCAGCATATAGCCGCTGACGGCGCAAGCCATCTCGAAGAAATAGATCAGCTCGCCGAGGACCTTTTCGGAGACTTCGGGGATGACAATACGCAGGTTCGGCACGCCACCGTCCTCGTGGGCTAACACGGTGCCGAGTTCAGCCTTGTGGTTCACCTCGCTGATGCGTTTGCCTGCAATGTAGTTCAGTTGGTCGAGGTCATCGTTCTCCATCGGGATGCGGAGCTCGTGGTTCGAGTTCTCGACCGAAATCACCGTCTCGAAGAGGTTGCGCAGACCGTCTTGGATGTATTGTCCCATCGAGTGGAGGTCGGTGCTGAAGGTGACCGAAGCGGGGAAGATGCCCTTGTGCTGCTTGCCATGGCTCTCGCCATAGAGCTGTTTCCACCATTCGCTGAAGTAAACCAGACGCGGCTCATAGTTCACCATAATCTCGTTGGTCAGACCTTGTGCATAGAGCGCTTGGCGCACCACGGCATATTGCGAAACGGGGTTTTCAAGGGTCGGGTTGGCCTTGCATTGCTTTTCCATTTCGACGGCACCCTTCACCAAAGCGCGGATGTCGATACCCGCCATGGCAATGGGCAACAGACCCACAGGAGTCAAAACCGAGAAACGGCCACCCACGTCGTCGGGGACGATATAGGTCTTGTAGCCTTTCACGTTGGCCAATTGTTTCAAAGCACCACGAGCCTTGTCAGTGATGGCGATGATACGCGAGGCGGCTTCCTTTTCGCCATATTTGTTGATGATATGTTGCTTGAGGATGCGGAAGGCGATGGCGGGTTCCGTCGTCGTGCCCGATTTGGAGATAACGGCCAGTGAGTAGTCTTTCTTGTCGAGGATGGCCATCAGGTCGTGGAGATAGTCCTCGCTCATGTTATGGCCGGCATAGACGATGAGCGGCTTCTCGCCAGTGAGCGGAGCAAAGTGGTTTTGCAAGGCCTCGATGACCGCCCGGGCACCCAAATAAGAGCCTCCGATGCCGATGACGACGAAAATTTCCGATTTTTTGCGCAGGTCGGCAGCCGTTTTCTCGATGTCGGCCAGCAGGCTTTCATCGATTTCAGAAGGGAGGTTGACCCAGCCGAGGAAATCGTTTCCGGCACCTGTCTTATGGAATACTGTGTTGTAAATTCCTGTTATTCTTGATTCTAAGTCGTTTTTAACTTTAGTGTCCAAAAACGGCAGGACATGTGTAAGGTCGATTTTCATATTTCCTGAATATTAAGATGCTGCGAAGATAGGAAAAAAAAATTGGTTTGGAACATAATATTTTGTGTTTTTTTAAGTTAGTATTTCAGTAAAAATACTTATCTTTGCAACACTTTTTAAGACTAAACAATCAACCTTTTTAAGACGCTTTATCAGAGACTTTTTTCGTTTTCTATTTTCATATTTTTTACCTATGTCACAAATCAGAATTTTATTAGCCGAAGACGACAAGAACTTGGGAATGATTCTCAAGGCTTTTCTCGACTCAAAAGGTTATTTGACCACTTTATGTTCGAACGGGCAGGAAGCATTGGAAAGTTTCGATGCTGAAGACTACGACCTATGTATTTTTGACGTTATGATGCCCCTGATGGATGGTTTCACTTTGGCGAAACAAATCAAATCCACCAGAAAGATGATGCCTATCCTTTTCCTGACGGCCAAGAAGGAACAGGAAGACATTTTGGAAGGCTTCCGAATAGGCGCGGAGGATTATATCACCAAGCCATTCAGCATGGACGAGCTGTTGGCTCGCGTGAAGGTTTGGGAGCGTTGGAGTTCGTACATTCAAATCCAGGCGCAGCCATCGGTGTTTCATCTTGGCAGTTTCACCTTCGATGCCCCGCGTCATGAGCTGACTAAAGGCAACGAGACCATAAAACTGACCTCAAAGGAAGCCGACCTGCTCTTGCTCCTTTGCGAGAACATGGGCAACACCCTTGAGCGTTCCAAGGCGCTGCAACTCATCTGGAAAGAGGACTCCTACCTCAACGCCCGCTCGATGGACGTCTACATCACCAAACTGCGCAAATACTTCAAGGACGAGCCGAACGTGGATATCCAGAATGTCCATGGAGTGGGCTTCAAGTTGGTGGTGAAATAGTAAGTTTTCCTAATAATACCCCAGCGGGGCAAGACATTTGCTCCGCTTTCTTCGTTTATTGCCAGACCTCCGCTTCGGGTAGCATCACGGTAGTGTCGCATACAAAGTCCCAAATGACTTCGTTGGGAATCAGATAGGTGGTATTGCCCAGCACGGCAAGGAAACGATGGTGCCGCACGTCGCGGACGACGGCGCTGCGATAGCCTTTCCACCAGCCGTAATGGAAATACATGCCGGGATGTTCCTGGGTCATGCGCCAGCCGAAGCCATAGTTTTCACCGTTTTTCCAATCGGGCGAGCCTGGCACAAAGGCCTCAGCCTGCAAGCTGTCGGACAACAGAAGGTTGCAGTCCAAAGCATGGTTGAACTTCAAAAGGTCCTCCACAGTCGAGAACATGATCTTGTCGCCCATCACGCCGTTCAAGTAGTCGTTTTGCGCCTTCACGGGACCTTTCTTGTTGATTTCATGGCCATGCACCTCGACAGGCATATACATCGACACCGTTGCGTCGTTGCGCATGGAATAGATAAAGGAGTGCTCCATGCCGCAAGGCTTGAAGACATGGTCGCGCATGAAGTCCTCGAAATGCTCGCCGCTCACCCGCTCCACCACCGAAGCCAGCAGCGCGTAGTTGATGTTGTTGTAGAAATAACCGGCACCTGGTTCGCCGTATGGCATGGGCCATTTCTCAGCCAGCATGTCAATCATCGCCTCGTTGGAAAAAGGCTTTCGGCGGCTGGGCCAATATTTGTCGGCCATGGAATCGTAGCGCGGCAGCCCCGAACGATGGGTCAGCAGCATCCGTATGGTTACGCCATCGTATGGCAACTCTGGGATGTATTTCCGCACGTCGTCGTCATAATCCAGTTTGCCCTCGGCCTTCAACAGCATAATCGCCTCGGCGGTGAACATCTTCGAGTCGGACGAGAGCTGGAAAGCATCGTCGACACGAAGCGGTTCCTTTTGGCGTTTGCTCAAGTCGCGCCAACCAAAAGCCTTCTCGTAAACGACCTGCCCCTGCTCGGCATAAAGCACCACTGCGTTCAATCCCGCGCGAGACTGGTTCGTAAACACAACGTCGGCCATCTTGGCACGCTTGGCCAACATATCCTTGTTCATGTCGATGAAAAGGCTGTCGATGGGGAAATTTGTAACGTCGCCATGATGCCTCCTACAGGAGACGAACGAGGCCGTCAACACAAGGAAAAATGCTATGAAAAACGCTTTACGGGTCATAATCGAGGGCAAAAATACAAAAACAAGCTGAAAAAGCCGGCATTTTTGCGCAAAACACACAAAATTACACGCTAATTCACTAATTATTACTACTTTTGCAGCCTCATTTAAACACCTTAATTATTTTTCATGTCACAATTTACAGATTTTGGATTGAATCCCGCTCTGCTGAGGGCTATTAAGGAGCTGGGGTTCGAGAATCCTATGCCCATCCAGGAAAAGACCATTCCTGTGCTCCTGGAAAAAGATGTTGACTTTGTGGGCCTTGCACAGACGGGAACGGGTAAGACTGCCGCATTTGGCTTGCCCTTGTTGAACAAAATCGATGCTGAGCAGCGTTGCGTCCAAGCGTTGATTCTTTGTCCGACACGTGAGCTTTGTATGCAGATTACCCGCGACTTGCGCAACTATGCCAAGTACATTCCAGAAATCCTGATTGTGCCCGTCTATGGCGGCGCCAGCATCGAA
>JAEEGK010023355.1_pt1 | contig 12907 bp, 2 predicted proteins | sample 8958771 | NCBI WGS metagenome assembly JAEEGK01 (sample SAMN16246547, study PRJNA631951) | gut metagenome | biome: gut microbiome; feature: rumen; material: SC-attached | host: Bos | place: Iran: Karaj | collected 2018-10 | reverse complement strand
ATTGGGGATTGGGCCCAATCCCCAATCCCCAATCCCCAATACCCCATCCCCCATCCCCATTAATTATTTTTATAATAAAAATAAATTTATTTATTTATATAATTTCTTTTTTTTTTTTTTTATTATTTAAAAATATAATTAATTTTCATTTATTTTAATTAATTAAAAAAAGAAGTCAAAATCATTTAAAAAATAAAATAAAAAAATAAGTCAAAATTATATGAAATAAAAAAATAAATTATAGAGTCAAAAATTTGAAAAATAATTATCCTAAAAACTATATTAATCTGTGTAAAATCAAAAAAATAATTAATTAACTAGATGACACGATTATTTTCAAAGTTGATCTTTTTACTTTATTTTTGTTTGGTATGCTCAAATGCTGGTTCCAATAGAAATTTAGAGACCGAAGAAGAAATCGATGACTGTTTAGAATTTATAACTGATATAATACCAGTGCGACTTGAAAATTTGAAGGAGCCGATAGATTATTCGAAGAAAGTATTTCGTCTTGGATATTATCAACCAAAAACAAAATATGAATTTACAGTATGCAAAGAAGATGATCCAAATGATTGTCAATTAAGATATTCCGATAATGAAACCTATACTGTTAAAAGAGCTGATAGAGACTATAAAAAGGTCACAGGAAGAAGTGAACTACATGGAAGATCGATTTATAGAACTCATTCATATATTTTCAAATATGATTCAGTAAAACTAAGATTAACTGAAGGATTAAGTGAGGATGGAAACTCATGCATAGAAGGATATAGAATTTGTGGTAAATTTACAAAACTTAAAATAAAAATATTATGTTTCCCTGAAGATTATGATTGTCCCTTTAAAGAAATAAAGGGAAGCGCTGTTCCCTTATCCACTCCATTTACTGATCGTATACAATTAGAAGATAACATATATTGGAATTATTACAGATATACAGAAAATGATTATATTACAAGCCTTTTTTCTGGATTTATGTATATTCCTATGTCTGATAGAGAAAACATTGAAAAATTACCTTTTTCCTTTACTAATTCTTCATCAAGCAAATATAATTTAGTTTTTGGTCCTTCTGGACAAATTGATATGAGAGAACTTTTCAAAGAAAATAATATTTATAGCCATTTTCTAGATTTTTACCTTAAGGGCATAACAATTAATTCTAATTTTAGTTACTATTTGAGTTTAAATACAAAATTTGTGCTAATAGAGAATTTAGAAAGGAAATGCAACGTAAAAGAGGAACCAAGAGAAGAATATGTATTTGATGATTATGATGGAGATTGCTTGTCCATGATTGAACATATTTATCCAATAAGACCGAATAGAACAGAAAAAATATATGAAAAAGATGTATTTGAATTGGCTTATTATCAACCCAAAACTCAATATGAACACATTTTATGCAAAACCTCAAATAAAAATGATTGTAAATTTAAATATAACAATGATTCAGTCTACCAAAAAATATATGATGATAAAGAATATGATGTAATGAATACAACATATATATGGGATACAGCAAAGCCAGTATATTTATTCCAACAAAGGGCATATAAATTTGAGAAAATAAATATTCATTTTAAAGAATCATTTGATATTAATTTATATAAATGCAAAGATGGATATAGAGCTTGCGCAAGGATTAAGCACCATCCATGGGCTACATTATTATGTGTACCTAATGATCATTATTGTCCTTTTAGTGATATAATTGGAGATATGTATTTACCTGATGAATATTATCAAACACTATATCCTTATGAATTTGGATATTATGTATCCAATACTACATATAGAATCAATTTCCATTATGGCAGATATAAAATGAATGAAACTGTTAATTATATAACCAATGGTATTTTTTTAAGAGATGGAATTAACGATGAAAAATTTAATGAATTATTTCCCTTCTCTTTAAGTGAATATAAAAGAGGTATTGGTAATATTATATCTCAACATAATTATGTGTATAATATGGAAAAAATATTTACAGAAAATGGAATTCCAGTTAATTTCGTTAAATATCATTATCCTGATGAAAATCAGGATCGACAGCCTGATGACAGACAAACAAGAATGTATTTAGCTGCTGACAGAAGGTATTTTAAGGATCTAGAATTAAAATGCGACGTGCCTTCATCATCAGATAAAGAAGTTATTTTATATGCTATTTGGGGAAAAAATGATGCAGGTAATAACCAAAATGATAAAGGAAATGACACTGCTAAGAATGAAACGGAGCAAATAGCTAAAGAAAGTGATACTATTAAGAATGAACCAGAAAAAACAGATAAAGAAAGTAGCAATAACTTACCCATAGTTATACCAGATAAAGAAAGTGATACTACTAAACACGAAGAGGAAAAAACAGATAAGCCTATAGAAGAAAAATCAGATAAGCCTATAGAAGAAAAAACAGATAAGCCTTTAGAAGAAAAAACAGATAAGCCTTTAACGGAAAAATCAGATAAGCCTATAGAAGAAAAAACAGATAAGCCTTTAACGGAAAAATCAGATAAGCCTTTAACGGAAAAATCAGATAAGCCTTTAACGGAAAAATCAGATAAGCCTATAGAGGAAAAATCAGATAAGCCTTTAACGGAAAAATCAGATAAGCCTTTAGAAGAAAAAACAGATAAGGAAAAACCAGATAAAGAAAGTGACACTAAGCCCGAAGAAGAAAAAACAGATAAAGGTGCCCCAGGTAAAGATGAAAATAAAGAAACTGATGGCAAAGGATCTAATGATGGTGATACTATTATAAAAGAAAAAGCCAAACAAAAATCAAAAGTATCTTTATCCTTTAGGCAATTAAGCGGGTTTAAATATTCTTCAAAAACAGTATCATTTTTACTTTATGCACTAGCAACAGAAGAAATGCAAAAAGGAGAAACTATTAATTTAGCAATAAATTTAATTAAATCCACAGGTGAAACCGAAGAAAATTCTAGAAATGTTTCATGCACTCTTCAAAAAGATGTAAAACCAGTAGATAATAATTCAATGCAAGCTGTGTTTAATTGCCAATATTCAGGTTTAACTGACCAATATATATCTTTAAGACTCAATAATTCTGAAAATATTGTTGGTATCCCAACAAATGATGAAACCAGTCTTAATCCTATTTTAACTGATAAATCTATCGAAAAAGGAGAAAAATTAAATTACACCGATGAAAAAAATATAGACACAATCCCTGCTTCTTATATTCCAGAATCCATTGATCAAAACCAATGTAAAACCAAAGGCGTTTTTACTATAAAAGGAAAACTAACAAAAGAAGTTACTTTAGCAAATAAATTCAATATTCCTTTAGCTTATCCCGCTGGAATAACTATCACATGTGGGTTAACTGGGACAAATTTAGAGTGCTCTGTAGACAGAGAAATTAATGATACAATTATATTAGAGCAAATAATAATAAAAGATGAAGCCAACGAATTATTGAATATAAAAGGTTTTACTTCACCTGAAGTTTTAAACTGCCAAAATGGTGTATTGAACGAAGCAGAAGCAAAATCGGAACTTTCAATAGCATTTAGACAAGTAAGCCATTTAGTTGACAATAAAAATAATGGCTTTTCTTTTTACTTTGCAGGATTTACTGGAAAATCTTTAACCAAAGGAGAAAATATTGTAATGAAGATGATATTATTATTAAATGGTGTAAAAACGGAGAAAGAAGCAAAATGTGTTTTGCAAAATGATGTTACAGTCGGATCATCAGGATTAGCCCAAGGAGATTTTAATTGCGAAGTAACTTTAGAAGATAGTGAGTATAAAAATTTGAATATATCCAATCCTTATGCTATCACTATATCTCCGGATAATGTCGCAATAAGTGGATGTTCTGGATTAAATAAAGAAGAATCAAGTCCAAAAGCTACGGATAATGCTATAGAGGAAACCAAAAATGAAAGTAGCGAATTAGCCAAAACGTTAGATTATTCCTTAGATGAAAATAAAAATAATGTTCCTTCAATTTTAAAAATTAATAATATAACAGATTTAAACAAATGTGATTCAAAAGGAAAATTTAAATTAAAAGGAGTATTATCTTCAGATATTGACGACAAAATGACTTTTGATTTGCCTTTAGCTTTCCCTAAAACTAATATCAAATGTGAAATTGAAGAAGCTAAAAAAGATCAAGAAATTGATATTTATTGCAAAGTGCAAAAAGGATTTACTAATGTCAATACTTTTATTATCGAATCAAGATTACTAAAAAAGAAAAGTAAAGAATTATTATTTATAACAAATAAAAAAATTGAATTTACTCAGGAATATGACTGCGATAATTTTAATACTATAAAATTCCAAAAAGCTAAGACTCAAAAATCATTACCTTATTCTTTCTTACAAATGTCCCGTCCACAAAATATGGATCCTTCAATGCTTTTCTTCATGACCTTAATGAAAAAAGCATCTCAAACTTCTTTTGCTGATATTATTCTTAATATAGATGTCATTATTCAAAAATCATCCACATTAAGACTTTTACAACAAACTTCAGACATAGAAAATTTAGAAGTTAATTGTAAAGTTAAAGAATCTAGTACTACTAGCGGATCTTATGGTTGCTCTTCTACACAAAGTTTAGGAGGAAATATAACAAAAGTAGAAATAAATGACAATAGTATTGGTGAAGTGCCTGAATTAATAACAGTAGAAACTAATCCAAGCATAGATTATACACTCAAGACAAATTTAGAAAAATTAGATTCATTACCTAGTATAAATATAACTGATTTTGACGGGGATGAATGTGATACAAGTGGTCAATGGACTATTACAGGGGATATAACAGGCACTTTAAGCAGTGCTGATAATATAACAATTCAATTATCCAATCCTGATTCTAGTGGATTATGTAAATTAACTGTGAATAATAATAAAGCAACGATAGTTTGCGAAAATGCTGAGGAATTCTCCACATCTACTATTATGATCTCCCCTCAAATAGTCAACGATAAATATGGCACAACTTCTTTATTCAAAATCTCTAATACTTATACATCTCCTTATCAATACTCTTGTATTATAAGCAATGATTGGAGTATTCCTCATCTTGAATCAATTACTAACTCCACACCATCTGTTCCTTCGACTACTTCAACTACAAATTATCCTAATACAACTATCCCTGAGACTGATATTGGACAAGGTTTAACCTTCAGAAAGAAAGATTCTTCTGGATTATCAGGAGGTGCTATTGCTGGAATTGTTATTGCTAGCGTTGTTGTTGTTGTTGCTGTTGTTGTTTTGATTATACTTGGTAAAAAAGGAGTGCTATTTAAAAATAAAAATAATGTAATGTCAGGTGAGTCTAATAATAGCACTACTATAAGAAACATTGTTTAATTAAATAAATTTTTATAAAACTTAAATAAAATTAAGTTTAAATAAACTAGTTTTTAATTGAACAATAATTGTTAATTTCTTAATTAGTTAATTTTTTATTTTATTTTTATTTAATTTTTATTTAATTTTTTAATTAATTTTTATTTATGAAAAATGAATAAAATTTAAATTTAAATATAAAATTTTTCATTTTTTGTTATTACTATTTTTATTAAGAAAAATTTTTGTATAATTCTTTTTAAACAGTTTTTTCTTTTAATTTTAATTTATTTAAATTCTAAACTCATTTTTAATTCTTTCTTTTATAAAATCATCTTAATAAAATAAAAATTCCATCAATAAAATTGTATTTTATAATAATTTGATGTTAATATTAAAAATAACATTAGAAAATTTGAGTTTTTCATTAAAAATTTAAATAAATTAACAGCAAAAATTTTTATAATTAATCAACAAAATTGTTGAAAAAGAAAAAAAAATTTAGAATAACAAATAAAAAACACTAAAATAAAAAAATAAATTATTAAATTAAAAATGTCATAATATAATTTAAAAAACAAATATTATATAATTTAAATACTTATCAAAAAAAACCTTCTTTTAGGTTTTTTCATATACAAAAATTTAAATATTTTTTAAATTTTAAGTCTATTTTTTTTTTTTTATTAAATTTTATGATATAACGATTAAAAAAAAATTTATATAAAAATTAATATGAACTCTGAAAAAATTGAGAACATTGAAAAAAATGAAATTACACATCAAAAAAATGAAAGTAATTCAAATTTTGACAACAATAATGTTAGTATCCCAAATGAAAATAAAATTAATGATAGTTATCAAAAAATAACAAATGAAACTCAAACATCTTCAAATCAACAAAAAAAATCCAACAAAAAACTTTTTTATTTAATTATTATTTCATCAGCGATTTGTGCAATAATAATAATAATTTTATTATGCACATTATTACCAAAAAAAAAATCTAATTCTAAAAATTATGAAATTCCTTCTCAACCAGAAGAACCAGAAATTGAACCTTCATTAGAAGAAATAAAAGAAGATTCGAAAGATGAACCAAAAGAAGAAAATGAAAATGAAAAATTTTTTAAAATTTCTTCTTTATTTTTTAATTCTTCAAAGAAAGAAATTATTAAAACTAATTTAGATGGAATTCCAATTGATAAAAAAACAAGAAGATTGGATGAAAATGAAAATGTAAAAGAAATTAAAAGTGATTATTTATTTACAATCGTTTCTGAACCTAATTTAGAAAATGATTATTTTGTTGGTTATGTTATAATTTTAAGTCGAAAAGAAATTTTAAATAATGAAGAAATTAGTTTTTTCGATGAATCAAATCACATTAATGAAAATGATAAAAATTACAAAGCAATAATGAAAATTAAATTTAAAAATGATGGTTCAATAATAGAAAAATTATTTCAAAAAGGTTTAAATGAAATTTATATGAATGAAATTAATGATGCAATTTCTTGCGTAATTCCAAATTTTATAAAAAAAAGAAATTTAGAACAATTGAATGAAGAAGAAACTTTTTTTAATAATGGAGAAAATAAAAATGAAAATTCTTTTTGGTATTCAAAAACAATGAAAGGAAAATTAGGATTAGATAATAATGCTTTATTAAATAGTGAATATGATGGAAAAATTAACATTACTCTTCAAAATAATGTGATTAAACAAAGTGTTTTAGAAAAAAAAATTATTATTAAAAATGGAGAATATCAAAAACCAAAAAATAATTTTAATTTTGATGAAGGAACAATTTCTTTTGGAGATGAATTAAATGATGATATTACAATTAAAGGTTACATTGATTCAATTGAAAATAATTCAACACAAACATTAAATTTTGTCAAAGATGAAGGAAAAAATCTTGCTGAAAAATATAAAAATAAATTAAAAAAATTAGATTTCAAATCAGAAAAAGAACATTCTTTATTAAATCAATTAAGAGTATTATCAAATAAAGAATATGAACAACAAATACAAAAAAATTTTAATAATTCAAAAAAACTTAAAGAAGTAGAATTTACTCAATCAATGCAATTTCCATTAGTTTTTAAATATGAAATATTTAAATCAGATATTTTAATAAATCACGTTGCTTTAAGAGCTATTATTAATTGGGTTCCTGCTCAAGGAGTAATTTCTTTTAAAGTTTTTTTCTATAATGGAACGAGCGACAAAGAAATAGAAGAACTATCACATAATGTTCAAATAAAAAATTATTCAAATGTTGTTGTTTCTCATAAAAATTTAATTATGACTATTATTTCATATTTAAATGAAGAAATTTTGGGAAAAATTGATGAAAATTATGTTCAATTATCAAGTTTAATTGAAAGTCATTTAAAATCATATGGAAATAATTTAGAAAATGTTTTAGAACCTTTGTCTTTATTATATAATGTATATTTTAAAAATTCTTTGGAAAAATTTAAAGAAGAAATTTTACATTATGCAAAAAATGAATTTGAAAATTTATTTAATGATACAAATATTATTTCAATTTTAGAAGACATTGAAAATTCATTAATTAATAATGAAGAAGATAATTTAAAAAATTTTATTTTAAAATCAGAAATCGCATTAAAAAATATTATTAATAAACACAAATCAAACATAATAAATTTAGAAGAATCAGTTGAAAAATTCATTAATAATTCAATAAATTCAATAAATGATTTGAATGAAGATGAAAAAATAGGAATAGATTTTTATTACAGAGTAAAAGAAATTTTTTATAGAATTGATGTGATGATGGATTCTTTTAGTGATAATTTAATTAATGCTTTAGATTCTGAATTTTTATTGTTAGAAAATTATGTTGAAGATGAAATTTATTTGGGAAAAATTGATAGTTTAATTGATAATGTTGAAGTTGTTTGGGACATTTTTAAAAACAATGAAATTTTAAAAGAAACAATTTCAACTTCAGATGCAATTGTAAATAAATTAGAAAATGTAAGAAAAAAATATGAAAATGTAAAAAATGCATTTTTAAATAAAATAAAAGAATCATATGAAAAATTCAAAAACAATCAAATTAAAAATGAATTTTATGAAATTCAAAATATAAAAAAAAATTTAAATGAAGAAGAACAAATTTTAATTGATTTAATTAAAGAAAAAGTTTTATTCATTACAAATTATGAAAATTATAATGAAGATATAAAAAAAGTAACGAAAATAGAAAATGAAATTTCAACTTTGAAATTAAATGCATATGAAACTTTTATTTATAATAAATTAAATGAAATTAATTCTGATTTATTTTTTAGTTCAAATACAATAAAAAACATAAAAAATGAAATAGAAAATGAAATTAAAAATCTTGATGAAAATAAATTAAATAAAATTCTTACAAAATTCACTGAAATTTCTTCTAAAAACAACATTGAAAAAATAATAAATGAAATTAAAAATGAATTTTCAACAAATTATTTAAAAACTTTAGTTGAAAATTATTATAATTTCGTTATTGAAAATGGAATTGAAAATTATTCAATTTTAGCTGAAGAAATTATTAATAATACTTTAAAAAATTATTTATCTGAACCTGTTGAATTAATCAATAAATTTAAAAGTTTATCGAATGTTGAAAAAAACACAGAAAAAGAAAATGAAAATATTCAAAAATTTGTTACTGAAAAAATGAAAAATATTTTAAATGAAATTATTTCAAAAATAAAAAATATTATTACAACTGAAACAAATTTAATTAATACTAAAATTAATTCATATAATTTAAAAAACATTTTCGAATCAAATTCAACAATTTTAATTAATGATTTAACAACAAAAACTTCAAATTATCTTTCATCATTTGATTTTTCTTTAGGATTAAAATCAACAATTGAAGAACAAGAAAAAAACATTAATAAAAAAATTTCAGAAATTTCAGAAAATTTAAACGAAAATTTTTATTATTTATTCTGTAATGAAAACGAAAAAATAAATAAAAAATGTCCAAATGAACCAATAAAAAAATTAGATGCTTATGATAAATATTATTTTCAAGTTTCTAAATTTAGAGATGCTTTAAATCATTTAACTTTACTTCAACCTTTTATTAATGATGTAATAAATGATGATAATTTAAATGAATTATCAGTAGAAAAATTTGTTAATTTATACAAAAATCCAGAAAATTTCGATGTGAATTTAATTGCAGAACAAGTTAAAAAATTTCTTGAAAAATTAAAAAATGAAGGAATTGAAAATACTAAAAATAATGTTGATTCTTTAAAAGAAATAATTAAATCTAGTTTTATTTCTGGTTATAATTTAAATGAAGAAATTTTTGAAAATTTCTTTAAAAATTTGTTCATAATTCAAAATGATTTAGAAGAAAAATTTGATATTTTATTTTCAAATGTTAAAAAAGAAGCAAGAATTGGTTATCAAAATGATACAGAATTTTATAAAAATGCAATTTTTTTTTATAATATAAGTAAAACAAATTTGAATTTAGAATTTAATAAAAATTGGAATGATTATTTAAATCAATTAGAAAATAAAAAAAATGGTCTATTTGATAAATTAAAATTAACTGAGGAATTTTCAAATAAAATTTATAAAAATTTCGAAAAAAAAATTTTTGATGATATTAATAAATATGAAACAGAATTAAAATTAAATTTAAGTAAAAATTCTCAAAATTGTTATTTATTAGATAATTATATTACATTAACTGAAATTGCTGATCAAGCAATTACTGAATTAAAAAATAATCTTTCTACAACTATTGAAATTAATTTATCATCAAAATTAAAAGAAGCTTTAAAAAATTATAATGCTCAATTTAATTTATCTTTTAATAATTTACATAATAATATTTTAAATCAATATAGATATTTATTTGATAATTATCATAATATGATGTCAGAACAATCATCATATGTTTCAACAAATGAAATAAATAACTTAACAGATGGAATTAAAAACGGTTTTGAAAACGGAATTAAATTATGTTTACAAGAATTAGAAAAATTATTAGAAGTTAAAACATTTAATGAATTATATAACGATGATTCAAACATTGAAACTTTATTAAATAATATTTTTTATAATATTAATTTAGTGATTCCAAACACAATAAAAAACATTGACATAAACATTGATAATTTAAAATTAATATGTGATAAAGAATTTATAAGAGAAAAAGATTCATTTAAAGATGAAATTTTAGAAAATATTAAAAAAGGTTTTAATTACACAATAATTAATTTTATGAATGGAAGTGGAAAATCATATTTAAATGAAATATTTTTAAATGATTATGAATTTAAAATAGCATCAAAATTAGATTATATTAAAAAACAAAGTTTAGAAATTGATGAATATTTAAAATTAATAATTAAAAGTTTATTTGATGTTGATTCTTATTTAACTGATTCAGTTGATGAAGTTTATAATCAATTAATTAATTATATTAAAGATGGAATTAATTTAGATGAAATTAATGCAAAATTAATAAAAAAAATTAATCAATTTAAGTTCGATTCTTCAGAAAAAATAGTTGACTATTTTAAAACATACACTTTAAATATTTTATCAAATGAATCATTTTTAAGTCTCTTTTCAGAACAAGTTAAAATTTTATTACCAACAAATGTTCCTTTTACATTAGTATTAGATTTTTCTATTATATATAAAAATCTTTTGGAATCTTCTTATTTATCAACATTCAAACAAAATTATCATGAAAATATTATTAATGAAAGAGATAAAATTATCGAAGAATTAGAAAAAATGAAGTTTCAAAGAGCATTACAAGTTGGTAAATTAGGTCAAGGAATGAAATCTTCTTCATTAGCTTCAAATATTGTTGAATATAATGAATTAAATGCAACTTTAAGTAAGATGAATATTAAATTCAATTTTGATTTAACTGATGATAAAAAAGTTTTAGTTGATAATTTATTATTAAATGAAACAATTATTGATGAATTAGAAAATATTCCTTATGATTATAATTCAACTTTCAATGAAATTCAAAATTCTATTATTGAGAATGTTAAATTAACTCTTGATCTTTCGAAATTTAAAGAAAAAATAGAAGAATTAGAAAATAATATTAATCAAGAAGATCTTCAAGAAGAAGCTGAAAATATAAAAGAAGATTTTTTCAATAATCTTACTTTATTATATGAAAATTTAGAAAATGAAGTTAAAAAAAATTATGCAAATCAATCAAATAATGAAACTAAGATTTTACCTATAGATAACAAAAGAAGATTATATGATAATGACATAGAAATAGAATCAATTCAAGCTATTCTTAATTTAATTGATATAAAAATTGCAAATTTAACTCAAAATATTACAAATTCTGAAGAAATGATTAAAATTTCTAATAAACTAAATAAAATAAATAACGCAATTGATGTTCAATTAATTAATCTTGATAATACAATGGAAAGTTATTTAAAATATTCAAGATTTTATTTAACATCAAAAGAAACTTTAGATAAATATCAACAAAATATTACAGAAATTTACAAAGAAGTTGATAAAATTTTAACTAATTTTTCTAATACTCAAATAGATAGTTTACATAATGTTTTTAATACATTAAATAACTATAAAGACCCATATTATAATGATATAAAACCAGAAATTGTAGAAAAAATTAACAATGTTACAAAAGATGTCTCCTATCAATTAATTAATAATTATATTGAAGATAAAAATGAATATGAAGAAAAATTATACACTCCAAAAAATGAATCAAAAACAGAAAATGTAAGTACTGTTTTAGATAGTTTAAAAATAAATAATTCAATAAATGTTGAAAATATTGTATTACAATGGGGTTATAATTTAAAAAAAGATCCAACTAATTATAAAGTATATTTAGATGTATATGCAGGTGGTTATTCAAATTCTTCAATTTCTTTTTCAAATGAATTTTATGAAACATTAATTGAAGGAAATTTAGGAAAAGGAACAATAGGAATGAAAATTGAAAATGATTTTTCAATAGATCGAGTTTTTATTAATTATTATACGAAATATGAAAATAATACACATTCAAAATCTTTATATGATTATACTATTGTAGATCGATGGGATCTTGGCTCAAAAGTTCCCAAAAATGAAGATTATTGTTGGTATATTTTAAAAGTTGAAAATGAAAATTTAACTGAAGTTAATCTTGAATCAATTGATTTAGATTATTATAAGAATTCAAGTTATTATATATTTAAGAGTTACTATGAAGAAAATTTATGTATGTATGCTCATTATTTCTATGGTTCAGAAGAAACAAGATTAGAATTTAATTCTTCGATAGTTAGAACTGTATAAGGTATTATTGATTATTAATAACAATTTGGTTAATTTTAAATATATTTAAACATTTTTTTTAATTAAATATTATTTAATATTATTATTAATAAAAAATAAATATATTTTTTATTTTATTAATTTTTATATTATATAAATTATAATAATATTTATAATTAAAAATATTATTTTAAGTTTTTAAACATTAAATATTATTATT
>JAEEGK010023351.1_pt1 | contig 12908 bp, 9 predicted proteins | sample 8958771 | NCBI WGS metagenome assembly JAEEGK01 (sample SAMN16246547, study PRJNA631951) | gut metagenome | biome: gut microbiome; feature: rumen; material: SC-attached | host: Bos | place: Iran: Karaj | collected 2018-10 | reverse complement strand
AAATCGACGCTCGCAGACCGCATGATGGAGCTAACCGACACCGTCGCAAAGCGCGACATGGAGGAGCAGCTTCTGGATTCCATGGACATCGAGCGCGAGCGCGGCATCACGATCAAGGCGTCCGCCGTGCGCATGTTCTATCACCATACCGACGGCAAAACGTATATGTTCAATCTGATCGACACGCCGGGTCACGTCGACTTCAACTACGAAGTATCGAGAGCGCTTGCCGCATGCGAGGGCGCGGTGCTCGTCGTCGACGCGACGCAGGGTATTGAGGCGCAGACGCTTGCAAACGTCTACCTCGCGGTCGACAACGGGCTGGAAGTGCTCCCGGTCGTCAACAAGGTCGATCTGCCCTCCGCCGAACCCGAGCGCGTCAAGAAGGAGATCGAGGACGTCATCGGCATCCCCGCCGAGGACGCGCCTTGCATCTCGGCAAAGACAGGGGAGAACGTCGGCGAGGTCCTTGCAAGGATCGTCGACACCGTCCCCGCGCCGACCGGCGATCCGGACGCGCCCTTGAAAGCGCTGATCTTCGACTGTCTCTACGACAACTACAAGGGCGCGCTGTCCTATGTGCGCGTGTTCGACGGCACGGTCAAGGCGGGAACGCGCATCCGCATGATGGCGAGCGGCAGCGAGTTCGACGTCACAGAGGTCGGCGTGTTCGCACCGACATGGAAGCCGGTGGATTCTCTCACCGCGGGCGAGGTCGGCTACATCGCCGCGTCGATCAAGAGCGTCGCGGAAACGAAGGTCGGCGACACGATCACCGAAGCGGGCAGGCCTGCCAAGGAAGCGCTGTCCGGCTATAAGCAGGCGAACTCGATGGTCTTCTGCGGCGTGTACCCCGCGGACGGCGCGCACTACGACGATCTCAAGGAGGCGCTCGACAAGCTGAAGTTGAACGACGCGTCTTTAAGCTACGAGCACGAGACCTCGGCGGCGCTGGGCTACGGCTTCCGCTGCGGGTTCCTGGGTCTTCTGCACATGGAGATTATCACCGAACGGCTCGAGCGCGAGTTCGATCTCGATCTCGTCACCACCGCGCCGTCGGTCGTGTACCACGTCTATACGCTCGACGGACAGAAGATCGTCATCGACAACCCGTCGAACCTGCCGAACGCGGCGGAGATCGACTACATGGAGGAGCCGATCGTCAAAGCCACGATCATGACCCCGTCCGAGTACGTCGGCACGATCATGGAGCTCTGCCAGAACAACCGCGGGACGTTCGTCGACATGCAGTACATCGAGGCGGACCGCGTGAACCTGCACTATATCCTGCCGCTCAACGAGATCATCTACGACTTCTTCGACAGCCTGAAATCGAGAAGCCGCGGCTACGCTTCGTTCGATTACGAGCTTTCGGGCTACGCAAAGAGCGACCTTGTCCGGCTCGACTTTTTGCTGAACGGCGAGATGTGCGACGCGCTGACCACGATCGTGCATAAGGACCGCGCGTACAGTAAGGGCCGCGCCGTTGCCGAAAAGCTCAAGGACGTCATTCCGCGTCAGCAGTTCGAGATTCCGATCCAAGCGGCGATCGGCAGCAAGATCATCGCCCGCGAGACGGTCAAGGCGGTCCGCAAGGACGTTCTGGCGAAGTGCTACGGCGGTGATATCACGCGCAAAAAGAAGCTGCTGGAGAAGCAGAAGGAAGGCAAGAAGCGCATGCGGCAGGTCGGTTCCGTCGCCGTGCCGAGCGACGCCTTCATGAGCGTGCTGCGCATCAACGGATGATCGGCGTCTATGTACATATCCCATATTGCGTGAAGAAATGCCGCTACTGCGATTTCTGTTCGATCCCGATCGACGAGACCGCGGGGCGGTATCGCTCTGCCGTGGAAAAAGAAAGCGCGCTGTCTCGGGCAAAGTACCCGGACGCGCGCGTGAAAACCGTATTCTTCGGCGGCGGCACGCCGACGATCCTGCCCGCCGAGGATCTTTGCGCGATCCTTGACGCGATCAAAACCGCCTTTCCGGTCGAACCGGACGCCGAGATCTCGATCGAATGCAACCCGAAAACGATCGGGTTCGACGGTCTGAAACGGCTGCGCGACGCGGGCTTCAACCGCCTTTCGATCGGGTTGCAGGCAACGCAGAACGACCTTTTGAAGCGCATCGGGCGCGTGCACAGCTTTGAGGAATTTCTTGCAACCTATTCTGCCGCGCGTGACGCCGGGTTTACGAACATCAACATCGACCTGATGCACGGACTCCCGGGGCAGGGGCAGGCGGATTATCTCGATGCGATCCGCACCGTTACGGCGCTCGAGCCCACGCACATCTCCGCATATTCGCTGATCCTGGAGGAGGACACGCCGCTTTACGACGACGTAATTGCCGGGCGCGAAACGCTGCCCGATCCGGACGCCGTTGCGGACATGGAGGACGCGGGGATGGCGCTTTTGGAATCGCTCGGCTATCGCCGCTATGAGGTTTCTAACTTTGCAAAGCCGGGGTACGAGTGCCGCCATAACCTCATCTACTGGCACAACGAGCCGTATCTGGGCTTGGGTGTCGCCGCGCATTCGTCGATGATCGAGGACGGCTTTTGGGTACGGTTTTCAAATGAAAGCAGCATTCCGGCGTATCTTAAAAAGCTCGACAAGGGCAAGCTCCCGCGCGCGGAGCGGATCATCACGAATACCTTTGAGCAAATGTTTGAGTCGGTCATGCTCGGGCTGCGCCTCGTGAAAGGTATCGACCGCGCGGCATTTTCCGATCGCTTCGGCTGCGACGTGATCGAGACCTACAAGGAAGCCTATGACAAGAACGACCGCTTCGGCTTCTGGGACCGTTCCGATCCCGCCTATCTGTGCCTCACTCCTTTGGGCATGGATCATCTCGATTCCATCCTTAAGGACTTTCGCGAACGGCGGCTGATCGATTTTTTGCGATAGCATTCTTTATGCGGCTTGCCGCAATTCATGACGTTTTGCGTCAATTCATTCCGTCAGGCAATTCATTCTCTCTGTAATCAAGCATGAGGTGTTTTATTGATCGAAAGATAAAAGCGTTATCGAAGGATCCTCATGCATGTAGTATACGGGGCAGATCTCCGTAGATATCACCTGACCGCCCAGATAGCCGTCGACAGGGCGAATGCGGCAGATCACGCTTTCATACATCACCTCAAACCCGCTTCTGTAACCATACAGGCAAATGGTTCCGTCCGGTTCCATAACCGCCTGCTGAACATGCCCTTTACAGACATAATCCGACGGAAGCAGCGGAATCATTCCTGCCGGTAAATCTTTCCATGTATCCTCATCATCCGCGTATTGCCCGTCGGGTATCATACACGGACGTCCGACCGTGCTTTGGAAGAAGTCTTCAAGCTCCTTTTGCGAGACAATGGCGCCTTTATCGCCGAATTGGTTCTGTATCGTCCCTTCTCCGTGCAGGTAGGGAGGAAGAGCGTCCCCATAGTTATAAAAGAGAGCGCCCAGTATACATTCTTGACACAGGCTTTCCCATTCATCCGGATCGGGTAACCTGTTTGCTTCTGCATAAACGCTCTCATAGTGATACCCGATCAAAAGCAGATCGTCGAACAGCCCACGCTGTTCTTCGCTTAGCTCCAGCCCGGCTTCCGTTGACAGGGGATATACCACCGTGTATTCGGGCGCACTGTGATCGGCGCAGATGATCCGCTCCGTTCCCGTGTTATCGAGATAACGGAGATACACAAATGCTTCTGCCCGATCCCCGTCGGACTTTGTTTCGATCCCGGTAAAAACGAGCTCGGTCAGTCCTTCGGTAAAAGGAAGACGCTGAAATCTGGAATACGTATGGCCCCAGCTTTGTGCTTCCGCACAAATGCCGGGTTGACCCAGACGGGAGGCATAATAGATTTTCAATCCGTCTCCCTCATACAGCGGCGTCGGCGAAACAGGATCAGCGTCCTGTCGGTCGACGGCTTCCGGCGTACAGTCAACTGCTTCGGATGACGGTTGTGTTTGTACAGATGACTGCACACAGCCGAATCCTGCGGCAAGGAGCAGACACAGGCAATGAACAAAGCATAATCCGCGTTTTGCATTCATGGGATAAACCTCTCCGATTCTGACAGAACATGATTCTATCAACTATATATGCATATTATCAGATTATTGCAAAATAGTTATGTTATTTTGGTAAATATGTTTCGAATCGCGATTTGTTTCCCTGATACTATTTATGCGTTATACATTTTTACAGATAACAACAGCCGTCCGACCGGGCGGCTGTTATCATAAAGTAGCGCATTATCCGTCAATATCAATTTCGTCGTTTTCCTCGCTTTCGTCAGGTGAGACGCGGTAGAAGTATCTTGCCGAGTGGACCATGGCGTAGAAGCGCTCGGCGGTTTCCGCGTCCATTGCGGCTATATCCGTTTTTCCGAACTGGTATAGGATCGTGATCCCGTCGTTCTCGAAAAAGATCATGGAGGACCGTGTCCCGTCGGTCTGCGGGTCTCCGTATTGCACGACGCCGTAAGGCGTGTTTTTGAGGTATCCGCCGAAATAGGTGTTCGGCGCGACCTCGATAAGCAGCGTATCGTTCAATTCTTCGTTGTAATAGGTTGCCTTCAATACGCGATGCTTGGTGTGAAGCGCATCGGCGCCGTCGCTGTATAAATTGAAGCCGTCCTCAGTCAGAGCATACCCTTCTTCGATCTCGGTCGGGAACAGGTACCCGAACGCGGCGTCGAGTTCTTCATCCAGAATGGGGTTCGGCACTTTGCATTCCGTTTCGTTGACCGGCGCGCCCTCGCTTTCCGCTTCTATGGGTTCCCGGCTTGCGGTAAACCAATTCAGTCGGATCCCCGTAACGCCGACGACGGCAAGCAGCACCAGACAGACGGCGGGGATCAGCAGTTTTTTTGTATGCAGCATCCTTTTCTCCTTTCTCTTGTGTTCGGAACGGTTTGCCGAGAGGATCGCGGAAAGCATCCGCGCATCCTGCGCGCCGCTCGGTTCGATCGTGTTCCATGCAGCAACGATACAGTCATTTTTCATCGAAATCGTCACCTAACCTTTCTTTGAGAATTGCGCGCGCCTCGCGCAGATGATTGCGGACGGTCGATTGCGGCTTTTTGAGAATCCCTGCAATCTCCGCGCCGGTATAACCCTCGTAATAATACAGATACACGGCGGCCTTGTACCGGTTTGGGAGAGCCAGGACAGCTTCCAGAACATCGTTTGTTTCGATCCTTTCCCTGTCGGGAAGATCATAAAAACGCTCGATGTCCTCACGCCTTCGCCACCAATGCTTCAACTGGTTTTTGCACACGTTCGACGCGGTGCGGATGAGCCATGCCTTTTCGTGTTTTGCACTCTCGAACGCGGGAGCGCTCTTGATCAGCCGGATAAAGGTCTCCGAAACGGCGTCCTCGGTATCGGCGGGGTTTTTGAGGTAAGCAAAGCAGACGCGGTAGACCGTGCTTTTATGGCGCGCATAGAGCTCCGTAATCTCTTTGTCCGTACGCAACAAAGGATTCTTCATATTGCCTTGCCCTCCTTTCACTATACATACAATCGGGGACGCCGAATTGTCGGATGCATGCGGCAATTTTATCAAATGATGGAGGAAAAAATCAAGATACGCCCCCCTTATCAGTCAACTTCGTTGACAACTTCTCCACCCTAAAGGGGGAGAAGCCTCTTTGCACGCATCCAAAAGCCTTCCCATGCGTACAGCATGGGGAAGGGGGACCGCTTGCGGTGGATGAGGTTTCCTTGTGAAAAGCCGCAAAAGGTTGGTAGCGACAGTACGCCGTTGTGAATGCGTTTACAAATGAACAGGCGTACCGAGCGCGACCTTTTGCGGAGAGGAGGGGCGGCGAAACGGGTGAACGACAATGCTTTCGCGAAACGGATGATACGGATGCTGTCACAAGCATCGTCGTGAACAGAGTTGAGCACGCTCCGACGAGATTTCACTTTTGTTTCACATTGTTGCCCCGAAGTTCACTTGACGAATGCGCATGATAGTGGTATCTTATGCATAGTGATTAGCACTCGAACAAACGGAGTGCTAAAGGAAAGGAGGCGATCGCATGGAGCTGGATCAAAGAAAGCTGCAGATCCTGCGTGCGATCGTTGACGAGTACATTCTATCGGCAAGCCCGGTGGGCTCGAAGTCGTTGAGCCAGAACAGCAAATGGTCGTCCGCGACGATCCGCAACGAGATGGCGGACCTCGAAACGCTGGGCTATCTTGCACAGCCGCACACCAGCGCGGGGCGCATTCCGTCCGAGAAGGCATACCGCCTGTACGTCGATCAGATGATGCAGCGTGCGCATCTTTCGGATGAGGAGTCCAAGCTCCTGTACGGATACTTCCGCGAGCATGTCCACGGCGTCGACGCGGTGCTGCGCTCCACGGCAAAGGCGCTTTCGGAGATCACGCACTATACGGCGCTCGTCATGATGCCGGACATCGGCACAAACCGGCTCCGTCATCTGCAGCTGATCCCGCTGACGGTCGGCAAGGCGCTTGCGGTCGTCGTGACCGACGCGGGCGTGTCGCAGAACACAGTCATCGACGTTCCGGAGGACATCGGACCCGAGGAGCTGGACCGCATCTCTAAGGCGATCACCGCAAGGTTCAGTGATTGCCGGATGTCGACGGTCTCGTCGAAGCTTGTACGCGAGCTTGGCGGCGAGCTTTCCACAAGAGCCGATTTTGTCGAATCGCTGCTTGCCGCGCTCTGCGAAAACCAGTCGAGCGACCGGCGCATGGTCGAGCTTTCCGGCGCGACGAACATGCTGGAATATCCGGAGTACAGCGATGTATCGAAAGCAAAGACATTCCTTGCGACCGTCGAGCAGAAGGACGATATGTACCGGATGCTGAAAAAGGCGTCGAGCATGGAGTTCACGGTCACGATCGGCAGCGAGAACGAACAGGAAGGCTTTCAGGACTGCAGCGTGGTCACCGCGAGCTATCGCGTGAACGGGACGCCGGTCGGCAGCTTCGGCGTGATCGGACCGACCCGCATGGACTACGCCCGCGTGCTGAGTATTTTGAAAAATGTGCAGACCAACCTCGGTACGGTCCTGCAAACGTTTTTGAAGGAGGAGTAGGAACTTGGCTTCCAGGAAGAACAAGCCGCATGAAGCGGAACAGAAGCCCGAAGCGGTCGAAGAAATCGCGGAGGAGCAGCAGACCGAAGAGCAGACGCCGGACGTCGTCACGATGACGAAGGAAGAGCTTGAAACGGTCAAGAAGCACATCGACGAACTGCAGAAGAAGCTGGACGACACGATCGCGCTTTTGCAGCGCAACCAGGCGGATTTCGACAACTTCCGCAAACGGAACGCCTCGGTCCGCGCAGACAGCTACGACGAGGGCAAGCGCGATTGCATCAAAGCGCTGCTGCCGGTGCTGGACGATTTCGACCGGGTCGCGGAGAGCGACGCAAGCGCCGAAGGCTGGGCGGACGGCGTGAAGCTCGTGCATAAGAAGTTCGCCGAGATCCTGAAAAAGGAAGGGCTCGAGGAGATCCCGTCGGATGGCGCGTTCGATCCCGAGCTGCACAACGCGGTGATGACCGAAGCGGTCGAAGGCATGGAAAGCGGCAACGTCGTGCAGACCTTCCAGAAGGGCTACAAAGTAAAAGAAAAAATCATTCGCCACAGCATGGTGAAGGTTTCTGAATAAGGCAAAAACAAGTATTTTCCGCTTGTTTGCATAGAATAAAAAGGTTAATCTCAAAGAATTCGGAGGTATCAGAATATGAGTAAGATCATCGGTATTGACCTGGGCACCACAAACTCCTGCGTCGCCATTCTCGAAGGCGGCGATCCGGTCGTCATCCCCAACGCGGAAGGCGCAAGAACCACTCCGTCCGTCGTTGCGTTCAAGGGCAACGAACGTCTGGTCGGTTCCATTGCAAAGCGTCAGGCGATCACGAACCCGGAAAAGACCGTCTCCTCGATCAAGCGTGAGATGGGTTCTTCCTACAAAGTCCACATCGACGACAAGGACTACACGCCGCAGGAGATCTCGGCAATGATCCTGCAGAAGCTGAAGCAGGACGCGGAGGCGTACCTCGGCGAGACCGTCACGCAGGCGGTCATCACGGTCCCGGCATACTTCACCGACAGCCAGCGTCAGGCAACCAAGGACGCGGGCCGCATCGCGGGTCTCGAAGTGCTGCGCATCATCAACGAGCCGACGGCGGCGTCGCTGGCGTACGGCCTCGATAAGGAAACGAACCAGAAGATCCTGGTCTACGACCTCGGCGGCGGCACGTTCGACGTCTCGATCCTCGAGATCGGCGACGGCGTATTCGAAGTGCTGGCAACCGCGGGCAACAACCGTCTCGGCGGCGACGACTTCGACCAGCGGCTGATCGACTACATCGCGTCCGACTTCCTGCGCAACAACGGCATCGATCTCCGCAAGGACAAGATGGCGCTGCAGAGATTGAAGGAAGCGGCGGAGAAGGCAAAGATCGAACTTTCCGGCATGACGCAGAGCAACGTGAACATTCCGTTCATCACGCAGGGACCGGCCGGTCCGCTGCACCTCGACTGCACGATCACCCGCGCAAAGTTCAACGAGCTGACCGCGGACCTCGTCGACAAGACGCGCGTCTGCGTCCAGAAGGCGATGTCGGATGCAGGGCTCAAGAACAGCGACATCAACAAGGTCATTCTGGTCGGCGGTTCGTCCCGTATCCCGGCGGTGCAGGAGATGGTCAAGAACATCACCGGCAAGGAGCCGTTCAAGGGCATCAACCCCGATGAATGCGTCGCGATCGGCGCGGCGATCCAGGGCGGCGTGCTCGGCGGCGAGGTCAAGGACATCCTGCTCCTCGACGTCACGCCTCTTTCGCTCGGCATCGAGACCGTCGGCGGCGTGTTCACGCGGCTGATCGAGCGCAACACGACCATCCCGACCAAGAAGAGCCAGATCTTCTCGACCGCGGCGGACGGACAGACCAGCGTCGAAGTCCACGTGCTGCAGGGCGAGCGTGAAATGGCGCAGTACAACAAGAGCCTCGGCCGGTTCCAGCTGGCAGGCATCGCACCCGCACCCCGCGGCGTTCCGCAGATCGAGGTCACGTTCGACATCGACGCGAACGGCATCGTGCACGTCTCCGCAAAGGACCTCGGCACGGGCAATCAGCAGCAGGTGACGATCACCGCGTCCACGAACCTCAACGAGGACGAGATCAAGAAGGCGGTCGCGGAGGCCGAGCGCTACGCGGCGGAGGATAAGCAGCGCAAGGAAGCGGCGGAGAACCGCAACCATGCGGACCAGCTCGTGTACACGACCGAAAAGACGCTGAAGGAGCTCGGCGACAAGATCGACGCGGGCGACAAGGCGAAGGTCGAAGCGGCGGTTGCGGAGCTCAAGAAGGCGCTGGAAGGCACCGACGACGCGCGCATCAAGGAAGAGACCGAGAAGTGCACGAACGTCAGCTATGAGGTCTTCGGCAAGATCTATCAGCAGCAGGCGCAGCAACAGCCGGGCGCAGAGCCGAATCCGAACAACGCGCAGCAGCCGCCGAAGGACGACGTGGTTGATGCGGACTACACGGTGGTCGACTGATCATACACACTTTCACAGGGAACGGATCGGGCAGACAGGCGTCTGCCCGATCGTGAGGTAGATTCGTGGAGAGCAAGAGAGATTATTACGAGGTGCTCGGGGTCGAGAAGAACGCCTCGGACGCGGACATCAAGAACGCGTTTCGCAAAAAAGCAAAGACCTGTCATCCGGACCTGCACCCGGGCGACGCCGCAAAGGAGGCCGAGTTCAAGGAGCTGAACGAGGCCTACGAGGTGCTGTCCGATCCCGAAAAGCGGTCGAAGTACGACCAGTTCGGGCACGCGGCGTTCGATCCGACGATGGGCGGCGGCAATCCGTTCACCGGCGCGACGGGCTTTGACGGCTTCGGCGACATCTTCAGCACGATCTTCGGCGGCTTCGGCGGTCAGTCGCAGACGCGCAGCAACGCGCCGATGACCGGCGACGACATCCGCTACAACCTGACGCTGTCGTTTGAAGAGGCGGCGTTCGGCGTGGAGAAGGAGATCAGCGTCACGCGCGAGGAGGTCTGCGACATCTGCGGCGGCACCGGCGCAAAGCCCGGCACGCAGCCGCAGCGCTGCCAGACGTGCAAGGGCACGGGTCAGGTGCGCATGCAGCAGAACACGCTGTTCGGCGCAACGACGATCACGCGTCCGTGCTCCGCATGCCGCGGGACCGGCAAGATCATCTCCGAGCCGTGCGCGGAATGCCGCGGCAAGGGACGCGTCCGCAGACTCAAGCGGCTGTCGCTCAGGATCCCGGCGGGCATCGACGACGGGCAGACGATCAACATGCGCAACGAGGGCGACGCGGGCTACAAGGGCGGTCCGAGGGGCAACCTCTACGTCACGATCTCCGTGCGCTCGCATTCCCAGTTCACGCGCCGCGGCAGCGATCTGCTGCTCAATATGAACATCCCGTACACGACGGCGGTGCTCGGCGGCGAGATCACGGTACCGACGCTGACCGGGCAGATCAAGTACACCGTCCCGGCCGGCACGCAGATCGGCACGACGTTCCGCCTGCGCGATCAAGGCATCCAGCGGCTGCAGCAGCAGGGCAAGGGCGATCTGTTCGTCACGGTCAACGTCGAGGTCCCGAAAAAGGTCACCGCGCAGGAGCGCGAGCTTCTGGAACAGCTTGCCGCGCTCGAAGGCCGTCCGGTCGTCCAAAAGAACAAAAAGCGTCCTCTGAAGGACATGTTCAAGTAAGCAAAAAGGAGTCGGTTCAAAACCGGCTCCTTTTCGTATGCGATCGATTATTCCAGGGTGAAGAACGCCTGTTCGCCGCGGACGCCGACGACGTGCAGCACCGGCGTGCGGTCCTTGGTGAGGGGGAGGGAGACCGGCAGCTTCGGCGTGCAGTTTTCGTGCAGCGCGTGGAAGCAGGCGCCGTCGACATAGCCGGTCGCGACGTACATCGGCGCGGATTCCGCCGAGGAGAACGCAACCTTCTTGAGCTGCACCATGGGGCGGCCGCCCTTTTCAAGAAGCTCGGTCTGGATGCGGCAGGGCGTCCTGTCGATCGGATAGCGGATCGAAAGGTTGTGCGCGGCGGTCTCGGTCAGCGTCGGTTCGCTCGTGATCGTGAGCTGCCGCTGCCGTAAGAGCGCGCAGGCGACGGGGCTCTGGTCGACCGCAACGAACCGCCTGCCGAGCCGCGTTGCCGCCGCCGCGGTCGTGCCGCTGCCGGAGAACAGATCGAGCACCAGATCGCCGGGCTCGCTGGACGCAGCAATGATGCGCTTTAAGAGCGCTTCGGGCTTCTGCGTCAGAAAACCGGTCCGCTCACGGTCCTTCTGCTGCAGATGCTCGATGTCCGACCAGACGTCGGACGGGTAGATCAGCGAATCCTCATAATAGGTGTAGGTCTTGCCGTTCGAGCGGATCGAGAAGCCGACGCGGCCGTTCTCGTCGATAAAACGCTTCATATGGTTGCGCCGCTCCTGCCCGCGCGGGGTGCCGACCGCCTTGATGTTGAACAGGACCTTTTTCGTCTTGCGGTAGAAGAGGATCGTGTCGTGCTTTCTCGGATAGCAGCGCGTCGCGCGGCCGCCGGAGCGGTACGCCCAGACGATCTCGTTCATAAAGTTCGATTCGCCGAAGATCTGATCCAGCAGCAGACGCGCCTTGTGCGACATGCGGTAATCGAGGTGCAGATAGATCGAGCCGCGCGCATCCAGCAGCTTGTGGCAGCCCAGGAGGATCGTTTCGAGCCACTTCAGGTAGCTTTGCTCGTCCAGCTTGTCCTCATACAGCACGACCGTCTGCGCCTGCTTGCCCTTGCCGATCTTCATCTTGAACGACTCGCCCGTGCGAAACGGCGGGTCGAGGTAAATGAGCCGTACGCTGTTTTCATAGCGCGCTAGAAGCGCATCGAGCGCATCCTCCGCCTTTGCAAGATAGAACGTTCCGTCCCCGCCCGAAGCGTGCAGCTCCTCCGTACAGTAAACGCGCATAGCCCCCTCCGAAATCTTTTTCTTCATTATACAATATATGGTATCGAAAAACAAGCGGAAAAGCCACATCTTGTACATTTTTTGTACACAAATCGGTCCTTGCGGCAAGCGCCGCCGCGTGATACAATACGGGAAACGGAGGAACGGCAATGGCAAGGGTGGATCCGATCGAACGAAAGATCTATATGTGCATCGCAGGGAGCGAGGAAGGGATCAAGGCGCGGGACATTGCGCGCGCGGTGCGCGCCGACGCGTCGACCGTCAACCACTTCCTGTACGCGTCGCCGTTTATGAAGGAGCTGTGCTGGCAGGACGACGAATACGGTTGGCATGCGCAGATCCCGCAGACGCGGCCGCACTACGGGCTGGCGGAGTTTGCGGGCTTCTATTCCTCGGTCAAAGAGTTTATGGACATGGACGGGCATCGCTTTCTGGAGCTATTAAAGCTCGGCTGCGAGAACGTCGGCCGGAACCTCAACGACACGCGCGGGCTGTTCCATTCGTTCGCGGACGCACGGCAGACGATGCGCGATCTCTTCCGCGATCTCAAAGAGTTCGGCTATCCCGAACAGCTTTCCGACAACTGGGAGATCGTCTTTGAGCTGCGCATCAAAAAATCGAAGCATATCCGCATCTACGCCGACGTGCTGCTGGTCACAAAACGGTACGCGTTCTCGCTCGAATTCAAGATGAAGGACCGGATCGAGCAGGAGGAGGTCGATCAGTGCGCGAAGTACTGCGAATACCTTGACGTCATCTTCGGCGACGGGTACGAGATCGTGCCGGTGCTGGTGCTGACCAAGGCCCGCGATCTCTATGAGGACGCCACGGTGTCCCTGACCGACGCCTCGGTGCAGGTCTGCTCCGGCGACATGCTCTACAACGCGCTGGACTTTTACCTCGGATTTATCCGG
>JAEEGK010023350.1_pt1 | contig 12908 bp, 22 predicted proteins | sample 8958771 | NCBI WGS metagenome assembly JAEEGK01 (sample SAMN16246547, study PRJNA631951) | gut metagenome | biome: gut microbiome; feature: rumen; material: SC-attached | host: Bos | place: Iran: Karaj | collected 2018-10 | reverse complement strand
CTCCCTTGAGAGGGGCTGGCACTTCCGCAGAGCGGGACACTCCACCGTACGCAGGATCATGGATTCCGGTGCGAAGGGATGTCACATCATCGTCGCGGGAAAGCTCACAGGTCAGAGGCACAGGACCGAGAAGTTCAAGGACGGTTTCATCAAGTTCTGCGGTGAGCCCAAGGCGAACTTCATGGACAAGGGCTACGCCGTTGCAAAGCTCAAGATGGGCGTCATCGGAGTGACCGTTGAGATCATGAGGAACGAGAAGCTCCCGGCGGACATAACCGTCAAGGGAAAGACAGAGGCCGCAGCCATCCTGCCTGAGATCTTCGCAGGCAAGGAGGCTGAGAAGGATGTCCCCGCCGTCGAGGCGGAGATTGTCGAGGAGGGACAGTGATGTCACTCAAGGCAGCTGAAATCAGGGAAATGAGCGCGGATGAGCGCAACCAGAAGCTCAAGGAGCTGAGGGACGAGCTCATGCACGAGAGGGGAGTCTCCGCCATGGGCGGTGCCCCCAGCAACCCCGGTGCTATCCGCACGCTGAGGACCCAGATCGCACGCATCCTGACCATCCAGAAGGAGGAGGAAGAGCTCTGATGGCTGAGATCTGTCCTGTATGTGGATTGCCTAAGGAACTGTGTATGTGCGAGGAGATCGCACGTGAACAGCAGACTGTTAGGATCTCGGTCGACAGCCGCAGATACGGCAAGATGGTCACTGTGATCGATGGCATCGATGAGAATGACATCGACATCAACGACCTCGCCAAGCAGCTGAAGAACAAATGCGCCGCCGGAGGCACCGCCAAGGACGGCCGCATCGAGCTTCAGGGCGATCACAAGAAGAAAGTCAAGATCGTCCTGGAGGACATGGGCTTCCGCACGGAAGTCAGGTGAGATGAACAGGAGCGATTTCATGAGGTCTGAGTTCATTGGAATGGATGTCGAGGTCATCTCCGCGGGATGCCCCATGTCGGGCAGGATCGTGGACGAGACCAAGAACACGTTCACCGTCGAGTCGGCCGGAACCGACAGGATGGTCCCCAAGATGGGCAACGAGTTCAGGTTCACGTACAACGGGCAAGAGATCATCGTCAGAGGATCTGAGATACTGCACCAACCAGAGAACAGAATCAAGAAGGTTAGGTGAATTCAATGGCAACAAAAGTTAGAGACATCGGAATCGGCGTCAACCCTCCCGCGGCAGAATGCAACGACCCCAACTGCCCCTTCCACGGAACACTCTCCGTGAGGGGACAGATCATCGACGGAGTCGTCGCATCGGTCAAGATGGACGGAACCGCAGTGGTTGAGCGCAACTATCTGAAATATCAGCAGAAATACGAGAGATACGAGAAGAGGAGCTCCAGGTACTCGGTGCACGCACCGGCATGCCTCGGACTCAAGGTCGGCGACAACGTCTCCATCATGGAGTGCAGGCCGCTGAGCAAGACCGTATCCTTCGTGGCAGTCGAGAAGAGGGAGTAAACATGAAGGGAATCGCAGGTAACCAGACCAGAGGCCTTCAGAACGGCTCCCGTCTGAACGTAATAGACAACACCGGAGCGAAGGTCATCGAGATCATCACCGTCCCCGGATACCACGGCGTCGCAAGGCGTGTCCCCTCCGCAGGAGTCGGCGACATCGTCATCGCATCCGTGAAGAAGGGAACCCCCCAGATGAGGAGACAGATCGTCTTCGCGGTCATCGTCCGCCAGAGGAGGCCCATGAGGCGCCCCGACGGAACCATGGTCTACTTCGAGGACAACGCGGCGGTCATCACCACCGAGACCGGAGAGACCAAGGGAACCGACATCAAGGGACCCGTCGCAAGGGAAGCAGCCGAGAGGTGGCCCCGTATTTCGGCCACGGCAAGCGTCATCGTGTGAGGTGTGAGGATATGGTAAGCAGCAAAGCAAGGGTACAGAGGTACAACCAGGCGAACGCACCCCTCCACGTCAAGAGGAAGATGCTGTCCGCACACCTTTCCGCAGACCTCCGCAAGGAGTACGGAAAGCGCTCGGCACGTGTCTGCAAGGGCGACACCGTCACCATCGTCCGCGGTAACGAAGACATCCGCGGTCTCGAGGGAAAGGTCATCGCGGTCGACACCCAGACCGGACGCGTCGCAGTCGAGGGAGTGACCATCAACAAGGCGGACGGTTCCGCCGAGGTCCGTCCCATCCACGCATCCAACCTCGTCATCGTCAAGCTCAACCTCGACGATGCATGGAGGAAGGAGGCACTCTCCAGGAAGGAGGCTAAAGAATGAGCGATCACATCAAGAGAATAGCAATCCCGAGGTCGTGGCCCCTTCAGAAGAAGGCGCACATCTTCACGACCAAGCAGTCCGCAGGAGCGCACTCCCTCGAGACCTCGATGCCTGTCATCACGGTCCTCAGGGACGTCCTCGGAATCTGTGACAACGCCAAGGAGGCCAAGAGGATCATCGGAAACCGCGATGTCCTCGTGGACGGCAAGGCGGTCAAGAGCCCCAAGGCACCCGTCGGACTCATGGACGTCCTTTCGATCCCCAAGCTCGATTCGGACTACCGCGTCCTGCTCACCCCCAGGGGAAAGCTGACGCTGGTCAAGATCGACAAGGCGGAGGCCGCATGGAAGCTCTGCAGGATCGAGAACAAGACCCTCGTGAAGGGCGGCAAGATCCAGCTCAACCTCCACGACGGAAGGAACATCGTCCTCGACAAGGACCAGTACAAGACCGGAGACGTCCTGAAGGTCTCCTTCGACGGACAGAAGGTCCTGGAGTCCTACGCTCTCCAGTCCGGTGCAGCGGCGCTCGTCAGCGCCGGTAACCACGCCGGTCAGGTCGAGACCGTCTCCGAGTACGAGGTCATCAAGGGCCCCTCGGAGAACGTCGTCAAGTTCCAGTCCGGAGCCGAGACCGTCAAGTCCAACGTGTTCGTGATCGGCGCAGGATCCCCTGCGATCAAGATGCCGGAGGCTGAGAACTGATGAACGCGATGAGAGAGATCCACGTAGAGAAGGTCGTCGTCAACATCGGTGTCGGCGAGGCCGGAGAGAGGCTCGTCAAGGCCCAGAAGGTCCTCGAGATGGTCACCGGACACAAATCCGTCCAGACCACTTCCAGGACCATCAACAGGGACTGGGGAATCCGTAAGGGAATGCCCCTCGGATGCAAGGTCACCCTCAGGGGAGACGATGCGACCGAGTTCCTGAAGAAGGCGCTCCCCATCAGGGAGATGCGCGTCCCCGTGTACTCCTTCGACAAGGAGGGCAACATGTCCTTCGGAATCACCGATTACACGGACTTCGACGGAATGAAGTACGATCCCGAGATCGGAATCTACGGGATGGATATCAACGTCGTCCTCAGGAGGGGCGGGAACAGGATCACCAAGAGGGCACTCCTCAGAAGGTCCATACCCAAGTCCCACCGCGTAGACCGCGATGAGGCGATCCAGTACATGAAGGACAACTTCAACGTTCAGGTGGTAGAATGAAGCCGAAGAAAGAATTCGGAAGGTCAAAGGGCTGCACCAGGTGCGGCCGCCGCAGAGGAATCATCAGAAGGTACGGAATGCACCTCTGCCGCCAGTGCTTCAGGGAGATGGCTCCCGAACTGGGATTCAAGAAATACTCGTGAAGGTGACAAAATGCAGAACGATCCATTGAATGACGCAATGTCTGTGATGAAGAACGCCTCTTCCATCGGAAAGGGCGAGTGCATTATCCAGCCGTCCTCCAAGCTCATCGGCCGCGTGCTGAAGGTCATGCAGGACAACGGATATGTCAACCAGTTCGAGTACATCGAGGACGGAAAGGCCGGCAAGTTCCGTGTCATGATGAAGGGAGCAATCAACGATTGCGGTGTCATCAAGCCCAGATACTCGGTGAAGGTAGCGGAGCTCGAGAAGTACGAGGCGAGGTTCCTCCCCGCTCAGAACTTCGGGGTTCTTATACTATCAACCACTGAGGGGGTTGTCACGCACACACGTGCCAAGGAACTTGGCATCGGCGGAAAACTCTTAGCATACGTATACTAAAGAAGGTATAATATGACAATTGCAGGGAAAATCGAAAGCACCATCGCTATTCCCAGCGGCGTCACCGTCACCAAGGACGGCAACGTCGTAAGGGTCAAGGGACCCAAGGGAGAATTAAGCAGAAACTTCGCGCACCCTAGCGTAATCGTGAATGTCGAGGGAGACAAGGTAAGCGTCTCGTGCGAATATCCCAGGATCAAGGAGAAGGCCATGGTCGGGACGTTCCACGCTCACCTCAGGAACATGGTCCACGGAGTCACGGAGGGTTACACCTACCAGCTCAAGACCGTGTTCTCGCACTTCCCGATGAAGGTTGCAGTGAAGGGAGACAAGGTTCAGATCGACAACTACATGGGAGGCCACGCCCCCCGTTTCGCCAACATCCTTGAGGGTGTCACCGTCAAGGTCTCCGGAGCGGACATCACCGTCACCGGGGCGGACATCGAGAAGGTCGGACAGACGGCCGCGAACCTTGAGAAGGCAACGTCCAGGGGAGGATTCGACAAGAGGGTCTTCCAGGACGGAATTTACATCGTTCACAAATCGCACAAGGTGAAAGAATGACCGTCAAGACATTCACAGATCTAACTGGTCTGAAGGAAGAGAACATCGAGGAGCTCAAGTCCATCGGAATCGAGACCGTCGACGACCTCAAGGCAGCGGTCAACGATGACGCCAAGGTCAAGGAGATCGTCAAGGCACTCTCCGGTGTCGGACCCAAGACCGTCGACAAGTGGAGGAGCCAGCTCGAGGGCGAGGCAGTTGCCGAGAAGCCCAAGAAGGCAGCACCCGTCGAGGTCGTCGAGGAGGACGCAGAGGACAAGGCGTACGCCGTCAAGGCCAAGCCCGAGCTCGCGGACGAGACCGCCGACGCACTCGCAAAGAGGGCGATCATCAGCGGACGCAGGCCCGCATTCAAGAGGCAGGAGTGGTTCAGATACTCCAAGCTCGGCGAGTCCTGGCGCAGACCCAAGGGAATCCACTCCAAGATGAAGAGGTCCCTCAAGAGGCGCCCGCCGGTCGTCGACATCGGCTTCCGCGGACCCATCACAGCACGCAACCTCCACCCCTCGGGATTCGAGGAGGTCCTCATCCACAACATCGACGGACTCGAGAACATCGATCCGAAGAAGCAGGCGGTCCGCATCGGCGGTACCGTCGGAACCAAGAAGAGGATCGCCATCCAGGACAGGGCGGACGAACTCGGAATCAGGGTTCTCAACAGGATGGTGTGAACATGGTCGACCTCAAGAACCAGAAGAGAATGGCAGCCGAGGTGCTCGGATGCGGTGTGAACAGGGTATGGATCGACCCCGACAAGATCGAGGACGTCTCCAACTGCATCACCCGCGCGGACATCCGCACGGCGATCGCGTCCGGAACCATCAAGGCCAAGCCCAAGAACGGAACATCCTACGGAAGGATCAGAAAGGCAGCAGCCCAGAAGGCCAAAGGAAAGAGGAAGGGACCCGGATCCAGGAAGGGAACCGACAACGCCCGCGTGCCTGACAAGAGGAGATGGATCTCCGTCATCAGGCCCATACGCGACGAGCTCAAGCAGCTCCGCGCAGAGGGAAAGATCACCCCCTCCGTCTACCGCATGTACTACAGGAAGGCCAAGGGAGGCGTCTACAAGAGCCGCAGCCACCTGAGGATGCACATGATCAGCGCCGGCTACCTTAAGGAGGAGTAAGCATGGCAACAGGACCCAGATACAACGTGGCCTTCCGCAGAAGAAGAGAGACCCGCACGGACTACTACGTCCGCCGCAAGCTCCTCAGAGGCGGAGAGACCAGAGCTATCGTAAGAAGATCTAACAAGAACATAACGATCCAGTTCGCCGACTTCGACATGGGCGGCGACCTGATCGTAGCAACGGCATCGTCCAGGGAGCTCAAGGCCCTGGGATGGGACAAGTCTTGCTCGTCCATCCCCGCAGCCTACCTCACCGGATACCTTGCCGGAAAGAAGGCCTTGAAGGCCGGGGTCGAGTACGCAGTGCTCGACATCGGAATGCAGAACCCCCAGCACGGCGGAGTCCTCTTCGCCACTGTCTCGGGAATGATCGACGCAGGACTCGAGGTGCCCTGCTCCGAGGACGTCCTCCCCGAAGAGGACAGGATCTACGGAAGGCACATCGACGATTCCGTCGAGGCCGCAGTCAACGGCGTCAAGGACAAGATGGAGGAGTAAACATGGATTGGATTCCTAAGACAAGACTCGGACAGATGGTCCTCAACGGTGAGATCACCACCATGAGCGACGCACTCGCCACCAAGCTCCCCCTCCGTGAGGCGGAGATCGTCGACATCCTCCTCCCCGACCTTCAGGACGAGGTCATCGACCTGAACATGGTCCAGAGGATGACCGACTCCGGAAGGAGGGTCAGATTCGCCGTGACATGCATCGTCGGAAACGGCGACGGATTCATCGGAATCGGAAGGGCCAAGGGAAAGGAGGTCGGACCCTCCATCAGGAAGGCCATCGACAACGCCAAGCTCAACATCATCGAGATCAAGCGCGGATGCGGATCTTGGGAGTGCGGATGCGGACAGCCTCACGCACTGCCCTTCGAGGTGGTCGGGACCTGCGGTTCCGTCACCGTCTCCATCAAGCCCGCACCCCGCGGTATCGGTCTCGCAGTCGGAGACGTCGCCAAGAGCCTCCTTAAGCTCGCAGGCGTCCACGACGCGTGGGGATTCGCAAGGGGCAACACCAAGACCAAGGTCAACTACGCCATGGCCACGTTCGAGGCCCTCAAGATGACCTCCACGGTCAGGGTCACCGACGCACAGGCACAGAGCCAGAACATCGTCTCCGGACCCGTCGGCATCACCGCGGCCGAGAGCGACGCAGATTCCATGGAGGAGTGAAAATGGCATACGCAGTTATTCGTGTACGCGGACAGCCCGATGTCTCCTACGACATCGAGTACACCATGGGGCTCCTCGGAGTCAACAGGGTGAACCACTGCGCCATCGTCCCCGAGAACGCATCCACCAAAGGGATGCTCCAGAAGGTCAAGGACTACACCACCTACGGTGAGATCAACGCCGAGACCCTCGCACAGCTCATCCGCGTCCGCGGAAGGCTCTCGGGAGACAGGATGATCACCGACGATTACCTCGCGGAGAACTCCGACTTCAAGACGGTCGACGAGCTCGCGAAGGCGATCATCGAGAACGACTACAGGATGAAGGACATCGAAGCGGCCAAGCCCGTCTTCCGCCTTCACCCGCCGGTCAAGGGATACGAGGGCAACAAGCGCTCGTACAAGAACGGCGGTGCTCTGGGATACAGGGGCGAAGCGATCAACGATCTCATCGCCAGGATGCTGTGAGGGATACAGATGCCTAGCAGAACCAAGAAGTTCAGAGGACTGAGGACCCACGGACGCGGAAAGAAGTCCGGAAGGGGAGCAGGAATCATCGGAGGACACGGACAGGCCGGACTCGGAAAGACCAAGAAGATCTACATGCTCAAGTATGACAGGAACCACTTCGGTCACTACGGGTTCACCAGGCCCCCGTCGCAGGTCGAGCACAAGAACACGATCAACGTCTCGGAGCTCTCCGAGCAGGTCGACCGTTTCGTCGAGCTCGGTTTCGGCAGCAAGGACGGAGATGCGTACAGCATCGACCTGACCGCCGCCGGAATCGACAAGCTCCTCGGAAGCGGAAGCATCGCGTTCAAGGTCAACGTCTCGGTCTACGAGGCCTCCGCGAAGGCGGTAGAGAAGATCGAAGCTGCCGGCGGATCCGTCGACAGCGGAGACGACTTCTCCGAAACCACAGAAGAAGAGTGAAGAGGAATAGGATGGCGGAAGAGTCGGTCAGTCTGCTTTACAAGATCAAGCCCATATCGGACAGGCTCCCATCTGTGAAGCGTCCCGAAGGCCACGTGCACTTCAGGACGAAGATGATGTGGGTCGTCGTGGTGCTGCTTGTATACTTCGTCATGACCAACGTGTACATCTACGGTCTCGACCAGGAGACCACGTTGGATCTGTTCGCTCAGTACAGGACCATCATGGCCGGATCTTCCGGTTCCCTCCTCCAACTCGGAATCGGCCCGATCGTTACAGCTTCGATCATCATGCAGCTGTTCGTCGGTGCCAAGATAATCAAACTGGATCTCACCAACAAGAAGGACAAGGCCTGCTACCAGTCCGTCCTCAAACTGCTGGTCATAGTGATGATCCTGTTCGAGGCGGTCCCCCAGGTGTTCGGTTACCTGGTCCCCTCGGACGCATTCACCGACAGGTTCGGGGAGTGGGGCGCCAAGAGCCTCATCGTCCTCCAGCTGTTCCTGGGATCCTACATCGTCTTCCTGATGGACGAGCTGATCTCCAAATGGGGTATCGGAAGCGGTATCTCGCTGTTCATCGCGGCGGGTGTCGCCCAGCAGCTCTTCACGGGAACGTTCAACTGGTATGCGTACGACTCGACGCAGGACATGAGCCTGTCGAACCCGCCCGCGGGAGCGATCCCCAAGGCGATCTACGTCATCACGCACACCACCCCCGCTCAGATGGCCTCGCAGGGCTACGACATCATATTCCTGCAGCCGCCCAACCCGATGATCGCACTCATCGGAACGCTGGCGATCCTGCTGCTGGTGGCGTACCTGGAGTCCACCCGTATCGAGCTCCCCCTGTCCCACGGCGGTGCGAGGGGAGCCAGGGGCAAGTATCCGCTCAAGCTCATGTACGCGAGCAACATCCCGGTCATCCTGATGTCCGCGCTGCTCGCCAACGTCAGCATGGTGGCGCTGCTGCTCTACAGCAACGACTTCCTGAGCTCGATACCCTTCCTCGGCCACAACGGCAACATAGGTTACTTCGAATCCGGACAGACCTCCGCATCGGGAGGCTTGGCGTGGTATCTCTCCGCGCCTACGGGAGTGGTATCCTGGCTCATGCCGATAATCGACCCGGTCAACTACGCGAACGGTCACACGCCGCTGCTCAACCTGATGCACGTGCTGATCTACTTCTGCGTGATGGTGCTGGGTTCGATCCTGTTCGCCAAGTTCTGGATCAGCACGACCGGTATGGGCGCGGACTCGGTGGCCAAGCAGATCCAGCGCAGCGGTATGCAGATGCCCGGATTCCGCAGGGACCCGCGTATCCTCGAGCGCGTGCTGGACAGGTACATCCCCACGATCACCATCCTCTCGGGAGCGATCATCGGAGCGCTCGCAGCGTTCTCCGATCTGGTCGGAACGGTCGGTAACGCCAGCGGTACAGGAGTTCTGCTGGCGGTCAGCATCATGATCCACTTCTACGAGGCCATGGGCCGCGAGCAGATGATGGAGATGAACCCCGTCATGAGAGGATTCCTCGGAGGAGAATGATATGGCAGACGCGGCAGCACCTCCTCAGGCCCCTCCGATGCCCAGCATGATGCCCATGCTGGTGATGATGTTCCTGATCCTGATACTGTACACGGTGGACGGACAGGACCACGTCATCGGTGAGATCCTCGACAAGGGGCTGTTCTTCCTCGGGATGGACGGCAAGTATCCCGTGGTGACGCTGTTCATCGCGGGCGCCCTGATGGCCAGTACATCGGCCATCCTCAGGTCGTTCTTCATGGACATGATGGCGCAGGCCAAGAGCCAGCAGATCATGTCCGCCTTCAACAAGGAGCTCCGTCAGGCGAGGCTCGAGAACAACAGCTTCAAGATCAAGAAGCTGACCGAGATGCAGCCGACCATGATGGCCAAGAACATGGAGAACAGCAACAAGATGATGAAGTCCATGCCGTTCACCATGATCATCATCATCCCGATGTTCCTGTGGATCAGGTACTTCGTCAACGTCACCGTCAAGGACGCGGGCACCCTCGGTGTCTTCGTCCCGTGGGCGAACGTCAGTCTGCTGGACCAGGTATGGTTCATGCCCGACTGGATCCTGATCTACACGCTGATCAGTATCCCGTTCGGACAGATCGTCAACAGGCTCATCCGCACGTACAAGTTCAAGAAGTACCTTCAGCAGCTTGACGCGGGTGAAGGAGCAGAGGCCGCATGAGGATAACCATCAGCGGTCCGCCCGGTTCAGGGAAGACCACTGCATGCAACTCGCTCTCTCAGCGTCTGGGATACAAGGCAGTAGTTTTCGGGAAGATCTTCAGGCAGATGGCCGCCGACAGGGGGATGACCCTCGTCGAGTTCGGCGATCTCGCCGAGAAGGATCCCGCCATCGACAAGAAGATCGATTCCACCATCGTCGACACCGCGAAGGATGCCGACGACATCATCCTCGAGTCCCGCCTCTCCGCGTACATGATGGCGAGGAACGGGATCCCCGCGTTCAAGATATACCTCCACGCCAGCCCCGAGGTCCGCGTCTCGCGCATCGGGGTCAGGGAGGGGGAGTCCGTCGAGGCCGCACAGGAGGCCACGAAGCTGCGCGAGGCATCCGAGGCCAAGAGGTACATGATGTACTACGGCATCGACATCACCGACCTGAGCGTCTACGACCTCGTGGTCGACACGGATCACCTCGATCCCGATCAGGTCATAGAGACGATCATGAAGGGAATAGAGGGATACAAGTGCTCGTGAAGGACCCTGATACGATCAAGGACCGCTGGGGCAAGAGGCCCTCGGACCGTACCGTCGGGGAGCTCCTCAGCGCCGGGGTCATAGCGTTGGACAAGCAGTCCGGACCCACGTCGCACCAGGTCACGGCATGGGCCAAGAACGCCATACACGCAGACCGCATCGGTCACGGCGGTACTTTGGATCCTTACGTGAGCGGCGTCCTCCCCATATGCGTGGGAAAGGCCGTGAGGCTCACCGATCTGGTACTGTCGTCGGACAAGCAGTACGTATGCCTCATGAGGCTGCACGCCGACCGTCCGGAGGAGAGGATCCGCGAGGTCATCTCCAGGTTCGTCGGCAGGATCTATCAGATGCCTCCGGTCAGGTCGGCCGTGAAGAGGCAGCTGCGCATCAGGAGGATATCCTCCATAGACATACTCGAGATCGAGGGCAGGGACGTGCTGTTCACCGTCGACTGCGATGCCGGGACATACATCAGGACATTGTGCACCGATGTCGGCGAGGCACTGGGATGCGGAGCCAACATGGTGGAGCTGAGGAGGACCCGCTCCGGACTCCTGAGGGAGCAGGACGCGGCCACCATGCAGGACATCGCCGATGCGTACATCTTCTGGCAGCAGAACGGAAGGGACGCATGGATGCGCTCCATAGTCAAGCCGATAGAGATCCTCGTCGACCCGCTGCCCAAGGTGATACTCAAGGCGACGGCGGTCGATGCGGTATGCCGCGGCGCCGACCTCACGGTGAAGGGCATACACATGCTGGACGAGGACATCCGCAGGAACGCCCTCGTGGCGATGATGACCGCACGCGGGGAGCTGGTGGCGATCGGCCACATGATGATGTCCACCCCCAAGGTAATGGCATCCCAGCAGGGCGTTGCGGTCAAGACCGAACGCGTTATCATGGAACCGGGACACTACCCCAGCATGTGGAAGTTCGCCACGGACCTGGAAGAGGATCCGTTCCCTCAGTGATTATTATTAAACGCAAGTACTGAGTTAGAGGTATCATGTCGCTGTTCGGCCGCAGGACCATACTGCTCGAGGAGACCTCGTTCCGTCTGGGGGAACTCAACTACGAGGTGTTCGGCGGATACGACAACGTCAAGACCTTCCCGCTCAACACCAAGGTGGGGAAGCAGCTCTTCGTGCAGATAGAGACCTCGGACCCCATCGACGTGTCCGTGGTGGACGGCACGGGGATGAACCAGAAGTTCAAGGAAGGATTTACCGGGGGGACCATCGGTCCGCTGCCGGTGAGGGAGAAAGGCATCATGACGCTGATCCTCGGCATATGGCGCGGGGACAGGTCGGATGTGAAGGTATCGGCATGGATGGAGTGATATGTCCGTAATCAAGCGCAACGACAGCACGGAGAGGATCCTCTTCGAGAGGAAGAGGATAGACATCACAGGTCCGCACGACAGGCTCACCGTGCTGATATTCGTGATATCCTTCGCGGTGTCCGCCATCGCCGGGGCTATATTCCTGGAGTTCACCGACCTGGTCCTGATGGACCTGTCGCTGTTCGCCACGCTCCCGCTGGTGGTCCTCGGCGCGTTCCATCTCCTCCGTTCGAAGGTGTACCGCTACCTGCTGATAGTGCTCGCCGTGGCCGCAGGCGTCATGTTCTTCATGGGCGTGAGCTACGTCACCATAATGGCCATCGCCATGATATCCGTCGGGATCTCCGGGGTGGTCCAGCTGGTCGCGGTGCTGCAGAGGTTCCTGTTCTACCGCGTGGTCGCCTCCATCGAGTACCTGAACGTCAGGGAGAAGCTCACCCTCTGGGATAAGGCGGTGGCGTTCCTGTTCAACATCTCCAACGACCTGGACACCAGGAACCTGGAGATAGACGCGAACGCGAAGCGCGCATCCCTGCCGTGGAACGACATCGGTTCGTCGCTCAAGATCAGTTTCATCATCGGACTGTTCATCTGGATCTACATATCCATGAACCCGTCGTGGATGGAGTACGACCTGACGAATGTGCCAGTGTATCTGTTCGCGCTCATAATGTACATCCCGGTCATAGTGCTGCCGTTCTCCATCTTCATGTCGCTGAACGTGAGGATCGAGACGAGGTACAGGGACTTCAAGATCTACGACGGTATCAAGGGGACCCTGATGAGGATGGCGATCCCCGTGTTCGCGACCTTCATGTACATCATCCTGGCGGTGAACAGGAACGGATTCGTCAGCGTGCTGACGTTCATAGGCATGTCCGTCGTGTTCAACTTCCTGATCTGCGTGTTCGCATGCCTGATCTACTACAAAGGGTTCGAGAGCGACATCGTGGACGCCATCATCCTGAAATG
>JAEEGK010023347.1_pt1 | contig 12909 bp, 4 predicted proteins | sample 8958771 | NCBI WGS metagenome assembly JAEEGK01 (sample SAMN16246547, study PRJNA631951) | gut metagenome | biome: gut microbiome; feature: rumen; material: SC-attached | host: Bos | place: Iran: Karaj | collected 2018-10 | reverse complement strand
CACGTAGGCTGAACAAGAAATCAGGTCCGCAGGACTGACAAGGCGGGCCATGATAAGTGGAATTGGATTATAGAACGAGTTTCTTGCCAGTTCCCAGAGTTAGTACAATATTCCTATTAGTACCAACCATCGTGCCACCTGTCAATATCCCAAAGACGCTCTTTTAATCTGAATGTTTTATATACATATGAAGCTGGAGCTCCATTTTTAGGTTGAACTTTTATTAAAAACCTTACTCCGTACTCTAAGTCTTGGAACGGTATGTAAGTATTGTAAAACGGCATATCGTTTCTATAGCTCTCGTATGTCAGTACATTAACGCTGAAATGATTTGATCCAGGTATTCTAGCTATAAGGTCTTCTTCGATGACAGAGATATTCGCAATCTTTTCCACTTCTGGATTAAATATGAGACGATCGACATAATTGAATTTATCCAAGTCGAAATCTATGGTTCTGTCTATAAAGCACTCGGTGTAATACCTTTTAACGCCAGCGTTTTCAATATAGTCTTCATTAAAATATCTCTGATGTCTCATGTGCAATGTATTATCCCCAACAAAATTAACAAGTCCTAATGGTTTGTTATATGCAGGAATATAACCAACCATTGATGAACTATTCCCAAAATTCATTCCTGGGATATACATTGAAATAGAATTGATAGCCCCGCTATTTGATATTGTTCCTGTCAGTTCAATTGTGGTTTCACCTTTCAAAGATACTGCCTGTCCTGGAGTACTTGTTTTTCCACCTATTATGGCGCTTAATATGGTGCCTGCTACAGATGGGATACCGCCGATGAAAGAAGATACCATTTTAGATGCACCGTCTAGAAGCTTTGTGAAGTGCTCGTTTTTCAGCCCCAGTTTATTATTGTGACTATTATCCGACGTAGGTTCCCTTTTCAGTTTCTTTAAAGCACTTTCGCCAACTATCCCGAAAACTCCTTTTACTGCTTCAGAACCTTGTTTTTTTATCAAATCCATTGGCGTGCTAGATGTGGCTCCAATATTACCTGATATCTCTGATTCGGCAGTTCCTCCTAGTTTTATGGTGGAAACATTATAACAATCTGTCTTTAATCCAAATCTGAGACTCTGGGCGCTTTTGTCCTTTAGAGAAGGATCGTACGCAAGTTCGAATTCCATCATATACCTCTGGTTGTTCATGGCAGGAGCCCCTCCATTTAAAGGTTCTTGCATGACAGCGTTGTAAGATTTAGGATTCTTGCTTTGATCGATTATCTCGTTCCCCAAGAAGTTAAGGATTGATGTATTGTCTGAACCATTAATCATTAGCGAATACTGTAAATACGTTGATGGGGTATATGTCAAGCTGTTAATATAAACATATACTCTGAGGGTGCCTCGATATTTGTTGTACAGAACAAAATAAGGATCTATGAGTTTTGGGCCGCTACTCTTGAATGTAGAATACACCATTTCCCATCCGTCATATGATAAATAGTCATATAAAATATCGGGGCCATAGAAAGCGTCAAGTCCTCCGTTTCCGGGAGCCCAAGGCACGAGAATTTCTTGGTTTCTAGGAGTCGGCATGAAATCTTCTTGTTCATCCCAGTGAAATTCTTCTGGATACAAGGCCTTTGTTTCCAGGGAGACTTCAGGCTCGTCTTTGCTTACCGGCATTTCCTCTTTTGTGCTACAGCATACCAGAAGCGCAGGAATAGCAGCATACATGAAAGTTTTAAGTAAAAGTGGTTTCATGAAAATAAAGTTTTAGTTGAACAATAAATAAAAAAACCACGCCGTTTCATTTTGGTCATTTGTCAGCATGGCGGGATTATTATTAATCAAATTTAAGCAATAATATGCAGTAAACAAACAATCCCGACAGCAATTTGTGCTGTCGGGATTGACGAATCTTTACGTGCGCCGCTTAGAAAGCTGCCTTGATCTTCTCTACTGAGTCGAGGTCTTCCCAGGCGAAGAAGCGGACGTCGCGCTGCACCTTCTTGCCGTCACGGATAAGGGTGAGGGTCTTGGTGTATGGCTTGCGTCCCATATGGCCGTAGCTTGCGGTAGGCTCATATATAGGGTTCTTCAGCTGGAACTTCTCGATGATCTTCGCAGGGCGGAGGTCGAAAAGCTCTCCGATCTTCTCTGCGATGTAGCTGTCCTCGAGGCCTTTCTTGGCCGTTCCATAGGTATCCACGAAGATGCTGACAGGACGGGCAACGCCGATGGCGTATGATACCTGCACTAGCATCTCGTCAGCGATTCCGGCTGCGACCATGTTCTTGGCGATGTACCTTGCGGCATATGCGGCTGAACGGTCGACCTTTGACGGGTCCTTGCCTGAGAAGGCGCCGCCTCCGTGGGCTCCCTTGCCTCCGTAGGTATCCACGATGATTTTCCTGCCGGTAAGGCCGGTGTCTCCGTGAGGACCACCGATCACGAACTTGCCGGTCGGATTGACATGGAGAATGAAATTGCCGTCGAAGAGGGCTGCCGTAGCCGCAGGAAGCTGGCTGATGACCTCAGGTATGAGTATGTTCCTGACATCAGCCTCGATCTTGTCGTGCATGGCCTTCTCGCCGGCGAATTCGTCGTGCTGGGTTGATACTACGATAGTATGTATGCGCAGAGGCTTGTTGGTCTTGCTGTCGTATTCGATGGTAAACTGGGCCTTGGCATCCGGGCGGAGGTAAGGCATGAGCTGCGGCCTGTTCTTGCGGATGTCTGCAAGAGTTATGAGAGTGAGGTGCGACAGCGCAAGCGGGAGAGGCATGTAATCCTCGGTGTCCCGGCAAGCGTAGCCGAACATCATTCCCTGGTCGCCGGCACCCTGCTCTTCAGGGTTCTCGCGGACTACGCCCTGGTTGATGTCGCCGCTCTGGTCATGGATCGCGGAAAGTACGCCGCATGAGTTGGCGTCGAACATGTATTCGGCCTTGTTATAGCCGATCCTGTCGATGACGTCGCGCACGACATGCTGGATGTCTACGTATGCGCTCTCCGAGCGGACTTCGCCGCCTACGACTACCAATCCTGTTGTACAGAAAGTTTCACAGGCCACTTTGGCCTCTTCGTCCTGACGGAGGAACTCGTCAAGCACTGCGTCTGAAATCTGGTCCGAAACCTTGTCCGGATGTCCCTCTGATACAGATTCTGATGTAAATAGATATGTCATGATTCTTAGCATTTTTTATAGTGGTTGCAAGCGTGCAAATCCCTCCACTATATTAATGAGTTGCAAAGGTAGCTAATTCGCCTGTCAAAATCAAATCATGTAACGGTAAAACGATTTTTATTTTCACACATTGAAAATCAGTAGTATATTTGCCCCCGAATTAACAAATTCTTTAATAATCCATGAAAAATTCTATTAAAGTTGTTATGCTTGCGATCATCTCGATGGTTGCGAGCACTGTCGCCTATGCACAGGTGACTACAGCTTCAATCGCCGGCCGTGTCAGCGACAAGGACGGTGCTGTTGAAGGAGCCCCAGTTATCGCAGTCTATACAGCCACTGGCGCTACCTACTATTCTGTAACTGACCAGCGCGGTTATTTCCGTATCAACGGCGTGACCCCTGGCGGCCCTTATGTCGTAAAAGTCGAGATGCTCGGCTATCGCAAGGTCGAGACTCAAGGTGTATATGCACCTCTTGGAGAGACCGTTACAGTAAACGCTACTCTCGAGGACGAGGCCCTCAGCCTTGACGCCGCAGTATTCATTGCAGACGCTACTGACTCAGGAATGAACATCGACCGTTCTGGCGCCGGCACATCTGTCAGCCAGAAGACCATGAGCTCCCTCCCTTCAGTCAACCGTAGCATGAACGATGTCATGAGACTTACCCCTCAGGCTTCAGTGACCTCAAACGGTCTTTCTGTCGGCGGTGGTAACTATCGTTCATCTTATGTGACTGTCGACGGTGCTGCATTCAACAACGCTTTCGGTATCGGTTCTAACCTGCCTGCAGGCGGTAGCCCTATCTCTCTCGATGCTATCGAGCAGATGAGCGTAAGCATCACTCCGTTTGACGTACGTCATTCCGGCTTCACCGGCGGCGCAATCAACGCTGTGACCAAGAGCGGTACCAACGAGTGGCATGCTTCTGTCTACAACTACTTCGGCGGCGACCAGCTTGTCGGCGACCGCGTAGAGGAGGAGAAACTTGCTCTCTCCAAGGCAATCAGCAACACCACCGGTTTCACCATCGGCGGTCCTATTATCAAGAACAAACTCTTCTTCTTCGTCAACGGAGAGTACGCCATCGACACTGTCCCTGGTTCATCCAAGGTGGCAGCCGAGGGTACCGGCCGCATCGGAGAGAACTTCAAGCCGGGTTCTACCACTGTTCGTCCTACCGAGACCTTCCTCAACGAGGTCAAGGACTACCTTGCTGAGAAATACGGCTATAATCCGGGAAGATACCAGGGTTACTCCCTCGAGACTCCGGACTGGAAGATCATGGCTCGCGTAGACTGGCTCATCAACCAGGACCACAAGTTCAACGTGCGCTTCAGCCATACCCACAACTATGCTTCAAGCAGCCCTTCCAGCTCAGTAAACCCTATCAACCCTAACCCATACAACAGGAACTCATTCGGCCGTACATCAGACTATGCGATGTACTTCGAGAGCAACCGTTACTACCAGGAGCAGAACTTCACTTCCTTCGCAGCCGAGCTTAACAGCCGTCTGTTCGGAGGCAAGGGCGAGAACATCCTCCGCTTCACATGGTCACACCAGGACGAGCCACGCAGCTTCGTGGGCGGCAACTTCCCGACTGTCGACATCCTCGAAAACTTCGACGGTGACGGCGACGGCGTGATCGAAGACAAATACGCAGACCGCGCGGTCATCACCTCCTTCGGTCCTGATCCGTTCACATACGGCAACCTTCGTGACGTGCAGACTTATGTCGCTACCGACGAGTTCTCATACAGGCTCGGCCGTCACAACCTCGTAGCCGGTCTCCAGTTCGAGTATGACAACACCAAGAACGGCTTCATGCAGGGCGGTCTCGGTTACTATGTATTCAACTCATGGGAGTCATTCAAGAATAACGAAAAGCCTGTAGCATTCGCCATTACCCACTCTAACCGTGACGACCTCGCTCAGGTTTACCCTTCATTCGAGTACATGCAGACCTCCGTATATCTCCAGGATGAGGTATCGTTCAGCGATTACTTCAAGCTCACCGGAGGCGTACGTTTCGAGATTCCTGTATTCCCTACGATCGAGAACAACGAGAACAAGGCGTTCCTCGAGCTCGCCAAGGGCAACAACACTCTCAACGGTCATTCTACCGCTGACATGCCTAAGGCTCGCGTCAACATCTCTCCAAGACTCGGTTTCAACTGGGATGTGCTCAAGGACAGGAGCCTGATCGTACGTGGAGGTACCGGTATCTACACCGGACGTATCCCATTCGTATGGATCGTATCTGCAGCCGGAAACAGCAACTGTCTCCAGGCACAGTTTATCGATACCGACGGTACCAAGGAAAACACTCCTCACTTCCACGCCACCACATCTGAAATCCTCGAGGAACTCTACGGCGGCACCTTCAAGGCCCAGGATCTTCCTGCACCTACCGGCGCTACAATCATGGACAAGAACCTCAAGATGCCTACCAGCTGGAAGTCATCTCTCGCTGTCGACGCAAACCTTCCTGGCGGCATAAAGGCCACCCTCGAAGGAATCGTCAACAAGGATCTCACCAGCGTTACCGCTACCCGTCTCGGATATGTCAAAGATGAGGCTGGACTCAGTCTTCCTGGCGAGCCTGCTGCAAGGTCTATGTATAAAGCAGAGGCAGCTGTCGGCAAGGTCGCTCCTTACTATCTCCAGAACATTGACGTAAACGGTCATTACTACTCAATCACCGCACAGCTCCAGAAGGACTTCAACTTCGGTCTCTCCCTCATGGCTGCTTACACCCACAGTGGTGCCAAGTCAGTACACGAAGGTTACGGCGACCAGGTTTCTTCTCTCTACAACGGCGGAAACAACGGTGTCAACGGTTCAATGGAGCCAGAGCTCGGATACTCTGCTTTCGTAGCTCCTAACAGGGTTATCGCAAACGTAAGCTACCGTACCGACAAGGGTACCACCTTCGGTCTCTTCTATGAGGGCGTCAACAGCATGTATGTCAACGGATACGCATATTCAAGACATTCTTACACCTTCAACAAGAACATGACCGGAGAGGGCGGCGCAAACAGCCTCATCTACATCCCTACGGATGCCGAGCTCGCAAACATGCCTTTCGCAAGCGAGGACAACAAGGCAGCCTTCAAGAAGTTCATCGAGGAGGACAGCTACCTCTCAAAGAACAGGGGTGAGTACTCAACCAGAGGCGGCGTTGTCGCTCCTATGGTGCACAGGTTCAACTTCAAGGTTTCCCAGGATGTCAACTTCAACATCGCAGGCAGGGTTACTACCCTCCAGCTCGGTCTTGACATCAACAACATCGGTAACCTTATCAATTCCAACTGGGGTCTTGCCAAGTCTCTCAATACAGAGGGAATCCTTTCTTACAATGGCGGCAAGTACACCTTCACCGCTCCTCAGGTTACCACCTACAAGGGCGTGGCAAACACCTGGCAGATGCTTCTCAGCGCAAGGCTCTTCTTCTAACGGAAGACCTCTGCTAACACTTATAAAGACAGACCGCGCAACGGTCTGTCTTTTTTTTATCAAAATGTCAGTTTTTGTTGTATCTTTGTAACCGAAACTAAGCCCGAAACCAAACATTATTATTAATACAGATCTGTTATCTATGAAACATGCTATTAAGTTTGTTTTGCTCGCAATGACTCTTGTCTTTGCGGGTAACGTTGCTGTTGCCCAGGTGACGACCTCCGCCCTCAGCGGTAAAGTTGTCGATGGCAATGGCGAGTCTGTCATCGGAGCTGCCGTGGTGGCAACTCACGAGCCTTCAGGTACCGTGTACGGTGCCATTACCAATGCCGATGGTCGTTATACCATCCAGGGTATGCGTAGTGGCGGTCCTTACAAAGTTGAGGTTTCATGTCTCGGCTACCAGGAAGTGATCTACACAGACATTACCCTCATCCTTGCAGAAACATATAACCTCAATGCTTCAGTGAAGGAATCATCAGAGTTCCTCAGCGAAGCAGTCGTAATCAGCGAGGCTGTATCCAAGTTTGCACAGGAGAAGACGGGTGCTGCGACTAATATCAACAATTCCCAGATCCTGGCATTGCCTACCGTTTCCAGAAGCATCACTGACGTGACAAGGCTTTCTCCTTATGGCGGAAACGGAATGAGCTTCGCCGGAACCGACGGACGTACCGCCAACTTCACCGTGGACGGTGCCAACTTCAACAACAACTTCGGACTGAGTTCCAACCTTCCTGGCGGTGGCAACCCTATCTCTCTCGATGCCATCCAGGAGCTTCAGGTTGTGATCTCTCCTTACGATGTCCGTCAGACCAACTTCATCGGAGGCGGTGTCAACGCCGTTACCAAGTCAGGTACGAACACCTTCAAGGGCACTGCGTATGTATATCATCGCAACGAGAACCTCCGCGGAGACACAATCTACGGCCACCAGATTCCTTCCGCACGCGAGAAAGACCGTACCACTATCTACGGTATGACTTTCGGCGGCCCGATCATCAAGAACAAGCTCTTCTTCTTCGTAAACGCTGAGCAGACAAAGATCCCTTCTGTCGTCAACCGTTGGAAAGGTTCCGAGGATGGCGTCGCCGACGTGGAGAACTTCCTGTCACGTACTACTCTTTCTGACCTCGAGAGGGTCTCAGAGCATGTCATGACCAAGTATGGTTATAATACCGGTTCTTACACAAACTTCCCGGCCGACGAGAGCAATACCAAGTTCCTCGTACGTCTCGACTGGAACATCAATGACAAGCACAAACTTGCCATACGTTACAACTATACCCTCAACAAGGTATGGAACTCTCCTAACGCGACTTCTATGGACGGCGGTACCAGAGCTTCCGGCTCCCGTATGTCCCAGTACTCTATGTCCTTCGCCAACTCCATGTACTCGATGGACAATTACGTGAAGACTTTCTCAGTCGACCTCAACAGCCGTCTCTCAGACAATCTCTCGAACCAGTTCCTCGCTACATTCTCCAAGCTCGACGATATCCGCGGATCCAACTCAAGCGAGTTCCCGTTCATCGATATCCTCGCTCCGGACGAGACTGGCAACGACAACAACTACATGGCTCTCGGATATGAGCTCTTTACATGGAACAACGCTGTGCACAACACCGTTGCCAACGTAAAGGATGACCTTACATATTTCTTCGGCAACCATAAGCTTATGGCCGGTATCAACTTCGAGTACCAGATGGCTGACAACCAGTACATGCGTAACGGTACAGGCTACTATCGCTACAAATCAGTCGATGATTTTATTAACGGCGCTACTCCTGAGGTTGTCTGCCTTACCTACGGCTATGACGGCGAATCCAAGCCGGCAGCCCGCGTGCAGTCAAACAAGCTTGGTATCTATGCCCAGGATGACTGGCAGGTAAGTGACAAGCTTAAGCTCACCTATGGTCTCCGTCTCGACGGCCTGTTCTACAACAACGACGACCTTATGACCAACCAGGCCATCAAGGACCTCAAGTATTTTGACAACAATGGCAAAGAACGTCATATCGATACCGGAAAGTGGCCTTCAGCCAAGTTGACCCTCTCTCCGAGAGTCGGCTTCATCTATGACGTATTCGGCAACAAGACTCTCAAGGTACGTGGTGGTACCGGTCTCTTCTCAGGCCGACTCCCTCTCGTATTCTTCACCAACATGCCTACCAACGGCGGTCTTGTACAGTATCAGGCTCAGCTCAACGCAAAGACCAAGATATTTGACGGCAAGAAGAACGAATGGGTAAAGGGCTTCGAGAACTACTCCGGAACATATACTTCCAATTCAAACGGAGACCGTTATCTTGACATGACCCAGTTCAACGGCGGTCTCGTAACCGATGCCAACGGCAATGCCAACATCGCCGCTCTCTACAACAAGCTTACCGGCATTGGCTATCCTACTACCGTTTCTCCTAAAGACGGCGTGGTGCCTTCAGCCATCTGCGGCGTTGTACGTAACTTCAAGATGCCTCAGGTATGGAAGACCTCCCTTGCTGTCGATTATGTGATCCCGGCATCGTTCCCTCTCTCCGTATCTGCCGAGGGTATTGTCAAGAAGACCATCAACGATGTGACCATCACCGACTGGGCTATCCCTTCAGTAGGCGGTTTCTCCCGTTTCAACGGTGCAGACAACCGTCCTATCTATCCGGATGACTTCCGTACCAACGCCAAGGCGTTCATGCTCGAGAATACCAGCAAGGGATATGGCTACTCACTGTCATTCTCTGTGAATGCTTCTCCTGTCGAGGGCCTCGACCTCATGGCAGCATACACCCGTACCGCAAGCAAGGAGCTTACCGGTATGCCTGGTTCCGCAGCCGAGTCTGCATTCACCTACGTTCCTACCAAGGAAGGCCCTAACCACATCCGCCTGCACAACTCGCAGTATGTGACTCCGGACCGTTTCGTAGCTTCATTGAACTACTCTGACAAGTCAAACAACCATTACAGCTTCATCTACGAGGCATGGAAGGGTGGTTACAAATACTCATACATGCTCACCAACGACATGAACGGCGATGGTTACAAGTATGATGCTCTTTACATCCCTACTGACGCCCAGGTAGTCAACGGTGACTTCAGGTTCGCATCTGAGGATGATGCCGAGCGCTTCATGGCTTATGTCCACAAGGACGTATATCTCAGCAAGCACCAGGGCGAATATGCAGAGCCTTACAGCCTCTATTCTCCATGGGTCAACCGTCTTGACTTCAGCTACAAGCATGACTTCAAGGTAAGGATTGCAGGTTCTGTCAACACTCTCCAGATCAGCTTTGATGTCAAGAACGTGCTCAATCTCTTCAACTCCAAGTGGGGTGTCAGCAAGCTTCTCAATCCTGCACTCGGTGATGAGGCAAGAATCCTCAACTACGACGGCGTGGATGCGGACGGCTATGCTGTATTCTCTACTCCGAAGGCTGTCAGCGGCTCAACTCCGACTTTCGTTCCAGCAACGACTATCGGACAGCTCTGGTATGCTTCTATCGGTATAAAGTACATGTTCAACTAATCCAAAGGACAAGAGATTATGAAACTCAAATATATACTTACTTCCCTTGTGGCCGCAGCTGCCGTGCTGGTCGGCTGCACCGAGGAAAAGGATACATATTTCGACGAGCTCAAGGTGTCTCAGTCATATGTGTCCATTCCTGTTGACGGAGGTTCTGCGACCATCAAGCTGACTACGACAGATGCGTGGGAACTTGAAAAGTACATAATGGTCGTAAACAAGAAAGCCGATGGTGGCATGGATACTACTTTCGTATCCCATACTGACTGGCTTACAGTTTCTGCCGAGAGCGGCATCGCCGGCGAGACAGAACTTACTTTCTCGGCCGAGGCTGCCGTCGAAGGCCGCACAACTGCTGTCCGTGTGCTCTCATCCGGCCGCAGGCAGTACATCAATATTATTCAGGGTGTCTTCGAGGCTACTCCTGTTACCTGTGCCGAGATCATAGCCGGACCTGACAGCAAGACCTACATGGTCACAGGTACCGTCACCAAGATCGTGAATACTACATACGGAAACTGGTATCTCCAGGACGAGACCGGCGAGGTCTATATCTATGGTACTCTTGATGCCAATGGCGGTACCAAGAACTTCCTCAGCCTCGGTCTCGAGGTGGGCGATGTCGTTACCGTGACCGGACCTAAGACAACCTACAACGGCACAGTTGAGCTTGTGGATGTCACAGTCAACAATATCGTCAAGTCCAACATCTCCGTAGATCCTAAGGAAATCAATCTCGAGGACAACAAGGCCGCTACTGCGGAAATCAAAGTTTCTTCAAAGGTCCAGCTCCTTGGCGCATTCACCGAGGCTGACTGGGTTTCCGTCTCTAATGCAACTCTCGCTGAAGATGGATCCTATGTATATACGCTTGCGATCGATGAAAACCCTGAAATGGCATCTCGTACCGCAACCGTCACCGTCAAGGGTGTCGAGGGTTCTGTCAACAGCGTCACCATCTCCCAGCCGGGCAAGCCGACCGAGTATGCGATCGAGAACATAATCAATCTCCCTGACAACTCTGCGGCTGTCGCCGAGAATGTATATGTGGCCGGCCTTACCGAGAGAGGTTTCGTAGCTTATGACGGAAAGGCATTCGTATATGTATATCAGGGCAGCAACCCTGACCCTCAGACGAAGATCGGCGATATCGTCAACTTCAGCGGTAACAAGACAACCTATTCTTCAGTCCCTGAAGTCGAGAAAGTAACCGTTACCGTCGTTTCTTCCGGAAACGAAGTCCCTGCATATTCTACCAAGGATGTTACTGCTACTTTCGCCGAGTATGCTCCTGAGAAGGTTGAGTCCTTCAAGGTTTCCGGCGAGATCGAGTATGACGGCAAGTATTACAACTTCATCGTCGACGGCGTAGCCAAGGATACCCGTTACCTGTCATTCTCCAACGTCCTTCCTTCATTCGGCATCAGCGAACTCGTAGGAAAGAAGGTCGTGGCTACCGGTTTCTACAATGGCGTATCAAGCAACCGTGTCAACATGGTTCTTGTAGATATCGTAGAGGCTGGCGATGTTCCTCCGACTCCGGGATATGACATCACAGGAGCGCTTTCCGCAGCTGACAACACTGCAGTTGAGTTTACAGGCCTTGTAGCCGCTGTCTCTTCAACCAGCGCAGTCGTTACCGACGGTGTCAACTACATCTATGTCTACAACCCTTCTACCGTTCCTGCAGTGGGCGACGAGGTTACCGTGAGCGGTACCAAGAAGACCTATGGCGGAGTGCCTGAGATCGACAAGAACTCAACCGTTACCGTCAACTCAAGCAATAACGCAGTCACCGCTCCTTCTGCAAAGGATATCACGGCATCCTTCGATGCTTATGCTTCCACCATCACCGAGTACATCTCCTTCACAGGAACCCTCGCCAAGAGTGGAAACTACTACAATGTAAATGTAGACGGCGCGACCGCAAAGGTCGGCAGCGTCAACAATCCTGTGGCAAGCCTCAATCTCGATGCCCTTGATGGCAAGAAGGTCAAGTTCACCGGTTATTTCGTAGGTCTCACAAGCAAGGATAAATATATCAATATCGTTGCTACTGAGGCTGAAGAGGTAAGCGATGTCCCTCCGACTCCGAGCTATGACATCGCCGGCGTCATTTCAGCTGATGACAACACTGCTGTAGAGTTCACCGGCCTCGTTGCCGCTGTCTCTACTTCCAGCATGGTCGTTACCGACGGCACCAACAATATATATGTGTTCAAGCCGGCCACGGTCGGCGCAATCGGCGACGAAGTTACCGTGAGCGGTACCAAGAAGACCTATGGCGGAGTGCCTGAGATCGACTCCAATGCAGCTGTTACCATCAACTCAAGCAACAATGAAGTTCCTGCCGTCAGCGCGAAGGATATCACCTCTACCTTCGATGCCTATACGTCAAAGGTGACCGAGTACATTTCCTTCACCGGAAAGCTCGCCAAGAGCGGAAACTACTACAATGTCAACGTCGAAGGCGCTTCTGCCCATGTCGGCAGCATCAGCTACCCTGTGGCAAGCCTTGGCATTGATGCCCTTGACGGCAAGACCGTCAAGTTCTCCGGTTACTTCGTAGGCTTCTCCGGCAAAGATAAGTACATCAATCTCGTGGCTACCGCTGCCGAGGCCGTTTCCGGCGGAGAAGGCGGTGAAGGTGGAGAAGGTGGCGAAGGCGGTGAAGGCGGTGGCGGCCAGACAGGCGACGCCAAAGTCCTTACCTTTGATTTCAGCTCTGACATCTCGGGCTGGCCTACAAAGAAAGCCGATGCGGCAGAA
>JAEEGK010023346.1_pt1 | contig 12909 bp, 13 predicted proteins | sample 8958771 | NCBI WGS metagenome assembly JAEEGK01 (sample SAMN16246547, study PRJNA631951) | gut metagenome | biome: gut microbiome; feature: rumen; material: SC-attached | host: Bos | place: Iran: Karaj | collected 2018-10 | reverse complement strand
CCCAGATCCTTACCATCCTCTCGTTCTACGAGATGAACCTTACCCGTATCCAGTCGCTGCCCATCCCGGGCCACGAGTGGCAGTATTTCTTTTACGCAGACATCAAGTTCTCCAATGTGGAGCGTTACCTCCAGGCCCTTTCGGCCGTGCGTCCCCTCATTGAAGATTTCCAGATACTTGGAGAATATAAAGCAGCATTATAGAACGAGCTATGATTATCAAACCCGCCAACCGGACCCTGTCGGTCAAAGAGTATTACTTCTCTATCAAAAACAAGGAAATTGCCAAACTCAACGCGGAACGTGCCGCCAAGGGTTTGGAGCCTGTCATTAACCTGGGCATCGGCTCCCCGGACGGTTCTCCTTCGGCCCAGGCCGTTGAGGCCCTCTGCAACTGCGCCCACAAAGCCGGCGTGCACGGATACCAGAGCTATGTGGGTATCCCCGAGCTTCGCCAGGCTATGGCCGACTGGTACGCCAAGTGGTATGGCGTGCAGCTGGACCCCGCTACCGAGATTCAGCCCCTGATGGGTTCCAAGGAGGGTATCCTCCTGCTGTCCCTGGCCTTCCTCAATCCCGGAGACAAGGTGCTGGTTCCCAATCCCGGCTATCCCACCTATACTTCCTCTACCCGTATGTGCGAGGCCGAACTGGTAACGTACGACCTGGTGGAGGCCAACGGCTGGTATCCGGATTTCGAGGCCCTGGAAGCTATGGACCTCGAGGGTGTAAAACTGATGTGGGTCAACTACCCCAATATGCCCACCGGCGCTCCCGCCCGTATGGACGTGTATGAGAAGCTGGTAGACTTTGCCCGCCGTCACGGCATCCTGCTGGTCAACGACAACCCTTACGGCTTTGTGCTCAACAAGCCCACTTCCATCTTCTCCGTTCCCGGCGCCAAGGAGTGCTGCCTGGAGATGAACTCCCTGTCCAAGAGCCACAATATGGCCGGCTGGCGTGTGGGTATGATGCTGGGTGACGCCGATACCATCAAGGAACTCCTCAAGGTGAAGACCCAGATGGATTCCGGTATGTTCCGCGGCATTCAGGAAGCAGCCGTGGTGGCCCTCAACTCCGATGCCTCCTGGTACGATTCCCTTAACGAAGAATACGCCAAGCGGCAGGCCGTGGCCCGTCGCATTATGGATACCCTGGGCTGCAAGTACGACACCGAGGCCGGCGGCCTTTATGTCTGGGCCCGCGTTCCGGAAGGAGAAGCCAAAGACTGGAGCGACCGCATCCTCTACAATGCCGGCGTGTTCCTAACCCCCGGCTTCATTTTCGGCAGCAACGGAGCCCATCACCTCCGCATCTCCCTGTGCGCCAACGTGCCCACCCTGGAGAAAGCCCTGGAAAGAATTCAAAAAGCATTATGAAAACATTAGGTGTCATCGGCCTGGGCCTCATTGGCGGCTCCCTGGCCCTGGATTTAAAGCGCCGCGGTTATGCGCAGAAGGTGCTGGGCGTTGAGAACGACCCGGTAAGCGCGCAGGCGGCCCTTACCATAGGTCTGGCCGATGAGATAGTCCCTTACGAGACCTGCATTCAGAAGGCCGATGTCATTGTGGTAGCCGTTCCGGTGGGAACGGCCGTGAAGATGGTACCGGAGGTTCTGGACCGGATTGGGCCCGAGCAGCTGGTCATTGACGTCTGCTCCACCAAGGCCCAGATCTGCCACGCGGTCAAGTATCATCCCAAGCGGCAGCAGTTTGTGAGCACGCACCCTATGGCCGGTACCGAGTACAGCGGCCCCTGGGCAGCCCAGCCCGGCCTCTTTGACGGCCGCGCCTGCATCTTCGCAGACTCCGAGGAGTCGTCTCCCAAAGCCGTGAAGGCCATTGAGGAACTATATGGCGTGCTCAATATGCGTCCCATTTATATGAACGCAGAGCAGCACGACGTCCACACCGCCTACGTGTCCCACATCTCCCACGTCACCTCCTTTGCCCTGGCTCTTACCGTGCTGGACAAGGAAAAGGACGAGAAGCACATCTTTGACCTGGCCTCCGGCGGCTTTGCCTCCACCGTGCGCCTGGCCAAGTCCAATGCCGATATGTGGGTCCCCATCCTCACCCAGAACCACGACAACGTGCTCCACGTGATGGACACCTATATAGAAAAGATGAAGCAGTTCCGAGACGCCGTAGCCACCTACGACGAAGAAAAGATTCGCGAACTCATTCAGGAAGCTAACCGCATTAAAAAGATTATTCGCTAATGGCCCACGAACTAGATATCATTCCGGGAACCGAGTGGGGATTCTTTACCCTGCCGCGTCCTATGTGCATTGCCGGTCCCTGCAGCGCAGAGACCGAGGAACAAGTGATGGAAACCGCCAAAGGACTGAGCGCTTTTGGCATTCACGTATTCCGTGCCGGTATTTGGAAACCGCGCACCCACCCGGGCTCCTTTGAGGGCGTGGGTACCCCCGGCCTCAAGTGGCTGAGGAAGGTGAAGGAAACGTACGGAATGAAGGTTTGCACCGAGGTAGCATCCGAAAAGCACGTGCTGGAATGTATCAAGTACGGCGTGGATGTTGTCTGGATTGGCGCCCGCACTTCGGCCAATCCCTTCCTGATGCAGGAGATTGCCGATGCTCTGGAAGGCACGGACATCCCCGTGCTGGTGAAAAACCCCGTGAACCCGGACCTCGACCTCTGGATTGGCGCCCTGGAGCGCCTCAACCGCGCCGGCCTCCGCAAGCTGGGCGTGATTCACCGCGGTTTCTCCACTTCGGCCCCCATCCCTTACCGCAACGATCCGGGCTGGAAGATTGCCATTGAGCTCCGTACGCGCTACCCGCAGCTGGCCTTCTTTGCCGACCCTTCGCATATGGCCGGTGACCGCCAGTACCTGCTGGAGCTGTCGCAGCGCGCTATGGACCTGGGCCTGGACGGCCTTATGGTGGAGAGCCACTGCGACCCTTCCTGCGCCTGGTCCGATGCCAAGCAGCAGCTCACCCCCCGTGACCTGCAGACTCTCCTGGAGAGCCTGGTCATCCGCGACAATACCTCCGAGAACGAGGCCTACAAGGAAGGCATCGACGCCCTCCGCGCCCGCATCGACGTCCTGGACGAGAATCTTCTCAAGCTTCTGGCAGACCGTATGAAGATAAGCAGCCAGATAGGTACCTACAAGAAGAACCACAACGTGGCCATCCTGCAGGCGGGCCGATGGGAGCAGGTGCTGTCCGATATGATAGAAAAAGGAAAGGCGCTGGGCCTCTCCGAGGAGTGCGTCAGCGCCATTATGAATGCCATCCACGACGAGTCTGTACGGGTACAGAACGAAGTGTTGAAGGGCTAGATTCCGTACACCCCTTCTACTTCGGGGGTTTCGGCTCCCCAGCGCTCAGCTACATAATCTAAGGTAGCAAAGATTTCTTCCGGGTCTTTGGAGGTAACCAGCTTAATGCGGGTGTCTTTGAAGTCCCGGAGTCCTTTGAAGTAGCAACTCAGGTGGCGGCGCATCTCGTACACGCCGGTCACGGGGCCCTTGAGGTCCAGGGACAGCTGGAAGTGGCGTTTGGCCAGGGCCACGCGGTCCTTTACGGACATAGGCGGCAGCTCCTCGCCGGTATCCAGCAGGTGCCGGATCTCCGTAAAGATCCAGGGATGGCCAAAGGAGGCGCGTCCCACCATAATGCCGTCTACACCATATTTATCAAAGGCTTCCTTGGCCTTTTGGGCGCTGTTGATATCTCCGTTGCCAATGATGGGAATGTGCATCCGGGGGTTGTTCTTAACCTCGCCTATAAGGGTCCAGTCGGCCTCTCCCTTGTACATCTGGCAGCGCGTGCGGCCGTGGATGGTAAGGGCCGAGATGCCCACATCCTGCAGCCTTTCGGCCAGCTCTACTATAATCTTGGAGTTGTCGTCCCAGCCCAGGCGGGTCTTGACGGTGACGGGCTTTTTCACGGCTTTTACGATGCCCTCGGTGATGGCCACCAGCTTGTCGGGCTCCCGCATCATACCGCTGCCGGCGCCGCGGCCTGCGATTTTGCTCACCGGGCAGCCAAAGTTGATATCTATGATATCGGCCCCGTGGCCTCCGGCCAGCTCTGCTGCTTTATCGGCCATCTTGGCCGCATCTACCATAGCTTCCGGGATGCTGCCGTAGATTTGCACGGCCACCGGAGCTTCTTCCTCCAGCGTGTGCATCTTGGCGATGGTCTTGGAAACATCGCGCACCAGGCCGTCCGAGCTCACGAATTCGGTGGTAACCATAGCGGCGCCCGCTTCCCGGCAAAGGATGCGGAAGCTGGCGTCGGTGACGTCTTCCATAGGCGCCAGGGTAACCGGACGCTCCCCTAAATCGATGTTTCCAATTTTCACACTGCAAAGATAGTAAAAAACAGATTCTTCGCTTTGCTCAGAATGACAAGCCTTTTGTCATCCTGAGGAACGAAGTGACGAAGGAGCTGTTATTTTTATTATCTTTGCAAGATAATTAATTAGTATATGGAGAGACAGATAAAGACAATAGGTATTCTTACTTCCGGAGGAGACGCTCCCGGAATGAATGCAGCCATCCGTGCCGTTACCCGTGCAGCCCGTTTCTATGACCTCAATGTGGTTGGTGTGATGAGAGGCTACCAGGGACTTATTGATAAAGAGTTCGTTAAGTTCACTTCCTCCAGCGTGTCCAACACCATCCAGCGCGGTGGTACCATCCTCAAGACCGCCCGTTGCCAGGCGTTTATGACAGAAGAAGGCCGAAAGAAGGCCTACGAGAATATGGTCTCGGCCAAAATCGATGCCCTCATCGTGATTGGCGGCAACGGTTCCCTTACCGGCGCCCAGCTTTTTGCCCGGGAGTATGACATTCCCATTATCGGCCTGCCCGGAACCATTGACAACGACCTCTACGGAACGGACTCCACCATTGGCTACGACAGCGCCCTCAACACCATCGTGGAATGCGTGGACAAGATCCGTGACACCGCCAACAGCCACGACCGCATCTTCTTTGTGGAGGTGATGGGCCGTGACGCCGGCTTCCTGGCCCAGAACAGCGCCATCGCTTCCGGTGCAGAGGCCGCCATCATCCCCGAAGGCAAGACGGACGTGGACCAGCTGGCCGAGTTCATCGAGCGTGGTAAGCGCAAGAGCAAGAACAGCGCTATTGTGCTGGTGAGCGAGTCCCAGAAAGACGGCCACGGCGGCGCCATGTACTACGCCGAGCGTGTCAAGAAAGAATATCCGGAACTGGATTCCCATGTGACCATCCTGGGTCACCTGCAGCGCGGCGGCACCCCCAGCGCCTACGACCGCATCCTGGCTTCCCGCCTGGGTTATGCAGCCATCGAGGCCCTGCAGGAAGGCCAGCGCAATATTATGATCGGTATCAAGAACGACGAGATTGTGTACGTGCCCATCTCCCGTGCCATCAAGACCGACAAACCCATTAACCAGGAGCTTATCTCCGTTCTCAACGTGCTCTCGATGTAATGCTGTACCGGCTCATCCTGGCCCTGCGCCATTTCGCTTACGACAAAAAGATCAAGAAGGTCTGCCAGGCCGAAGTTCCCACCATTTGTGTGGGAAACATTACGGTTGGCGGCACCGGAAAGACCCCCCACACGGAAATGATTCTGCGGCAGCTGCTGCAAAGTGACAACTGGGCCTACCGCAACCTGGCCGTGTTGTCCCGTGGTTACAAGCGGCGCAGCAAGGGATTTCAGCTGGTTCCCCGCGACGGTTCCGCCAACCTGTACGGTGACGAGCCCGTCCAGATAGCCTACAAGTTCCCCTCGGTCACCGTAGCGGTGGACAAAAACCGCGTCCGGGGCTGCAAGAACCTGGTAGAAGGACAAAATGCCCATTTGGTTGTCCTGGACGACGCCTTCCAATACCGGAAGCTGGCCGCCACCGTCAACATTGTGCTGGTAGACTACAACCGTCCGGTGAACAAGGACCACCTCCTTCCCTGGGGCCGTCTGAGAGACCTTCCCTCCCGCCTTAAAAAGGCCGATGCCGTGATTCTCACCAAGTGCCCGCCCTACCTGGACGAGTGGGAGAAGGAGCAGTGGAGAAAGCAGCTCTCCCTCAAGCCCGAGCAGCCGCTGTTCTTCACCACGGTAAGCTACACCAACGCAGAGCCCGTGTTCCCGGAGGCCGATGCCCACTACATCTATTCCCAGCGCCTGGTGCTGGTAACCGGCATTGCCAACGACGCCCCGCTCAGAAGCCACCTGTCCGATTCCTATAAAATAATAAGGCGGATGGAGTTCAACGACCACCACCGGTATACCGTGGGAGACATGAAGAAACTGGCTTCGGCCATCAAAGAGAATCCTACGGCCTGTCTTATGACCACGGAAAAAGACGCCCAGCGTATGCGGGACGTCAAGAAGGTAGACGACAAAGTGAAACAGCGTCTGTTCTATGTTCCGGTGCAGGCCACGTTCCTGACCCCGGAAGAGGAGGCCGCTTTCACGGAGTTCCTGCTGGCCAAACTGGGAACACCCAAAGACTGAGACGCCTTCTAGGCAGATTCTTTTGGTATTTTCACAGATATTTCGTACCTTTGCGGTCCCTCTGAATGCAGGGGGATCGCAACTTTTATGTTAAACCATTAATAATCAAGACAGTGGACACACTTAGCTACAAGACAGTTTCCCTGAACAAGGCAACTGTGAACAAGGAGTGGATCCTCATTGATGCAACCGATCTCGTGCTCGGTCGCCTGGCTTCCCGCGTAGCCCTCGTGCTCCGTGGCAAGAACAAGCCCGGCTACACCCCTCACGTGGATTGTGGTGACAACGTGGTTATTATCAACGCCGAGAAGATCCGTCTCACCGGCAAGAAGATGACCGACCGCGTTTACACCCGCTACACCGGTTATCCCGGTGGCCAGCGCTTCACCACCCCCCGCGAGATCCTGGCTACCCGTCCTGAGGAACTCATCCGTCGGTCTGTGAAGGGCATGCTGCCCAAGACCCGTCTTGGTGACAAGCTCATCAACAACCTGTACATCTATGCAGGTCCCGAGCACAAGCACCAGGCCCAGAACCCCAAACAAATCAAGTTTAACGAAATCTAAACAGAGCACATGGAACAGAAACACGCCCTTGGAAGACGTAAATCAGCTGTCGCTCGTGTTTATGTAGTACCTGGCACGGGCAAGTTCGTTATCAACGACCGCCCCATGGAAGAGTACTTCAAGGAAGGCACTCTCCAGTACATCGCCAACCAGGCCCTCGAGGTCACCGGTACTGCAGGTCAGTTTGACGTTAAGGTTACCCTCGTAGGTGGTGGTACCAAAGGTCAGGCCGAAGCCGTTCGTCTCGGAATCGCCCGCGCTCTTTGCGAGGTGGATAAAGAGGCTTACCGCTCCACGCTGAAGGCCGCCGGCTTCCTCACCCGCGACGCCCGCGAAGTCGAGCGTAAGAAACCCGGTCAGCCTGGCGCACGTCGTCGCTTCCAGTTCAGCAAGCGTTAATCGGCCTGCTATTGGAGTTACGTCAGCACGGCTTTGGTATTCATCAAATCCTGAGATCCCGGTGAGGATGCGAATCTTCCCGAGCTACGAAAAGGATTGCCGGGCCGCGAAAAAATTTCGGAGACCAGTCAAGGACTGCTACTCCGGATTGATGAAAGAGTTTAAAACAAAGACAAAAACAAACCCATGTCTAGAACAAATTTTGAACAGTTGCTTGATGCAGGCACTCACTTCGGACACCTTGCCCGCAAGTGGAACCCCAAGATGGCACCGTATATCTTTGTAGAGCGTAACGGTATCCACATCATCGACCTGCACAAGACCGTCGTGAAAATCGACGAGGCAGCCGAGGTCCTCAAGGATATGGCCCGCAGCGGCCGCAAGGTCCTCTTCGTTGCCACCAAGAAGCAGGCAAAAGACGTCGTCGCCGCCAAGGCCGCCGAGGTCAATATGCCTTCCGTGACCGAGCGTTGGCCGGGTGGTATGCTTACCAACTTCCCCACCATTCGCAAGGCCGTCAAGAAAATGAACACCATCGACAAGATGAAGGAAGATGGCACCTTCGAGAAACTCGCCAAGCGTGAGCGCCTCCAGGTAGAGCGTCAGCGGGCCAAGCTGGAGAAGAACCTCGGTTCCATCCGCGACATGTCCCGTCTGCCCAGCGCCCTCTTCGTGGTAGACGTCCAGAAGGAAGCCAACGCCGTTAAGGAGGCTGTCCGCCTGAACATCCCGGTAATCGCTATGGTTGACACTTGTTGCGATCCTACCCCCATTGATTATGTGATTCCGGCCAACGACGACGCTACCAAGTCCATCGAGCTCATCATGGATGTGATGTGCAAGGCCATCAATGAAGGCCTGGAAGAGCGCAAGCTGGAGAAGGAGAAGGAAGGTGAAGCTCCCGTAGCCGAAGAGGCTGTGGCCGAGGCTCCCGCCAAGAAGCTCCGTCCCCGTCGCGCCACCAAGGCCGAGGCCGTTGAGGCTCCCGCCGAGGAAGCTCCCAAGGCTGAAGAGGCTCCCAAAGCTACCGAAGAGTAATTAACCGTTTAGAAAAAGGAAAAGAACTATGGCTATCGCATTAGCAGACATCAAGAAGCTGCGTGACATGACCAGCGCCGGTATGATGGATTGCAAGAAGGCCCTCGAAGAAGCCGCCGGCGACTTCAAGCGTGCCGTTGAAATCCTGCGCGAAAAAGGTAAATCCACTCTGGCCAAGCGTGGTGACAACGAAACCACCCAGGGTGCCGTTCTCAGCCGTATCAACGGCGGTAAGGCCATCCTCGTGTGCCTGGGTTGCGAAACCGACTTCGTGGCCGCAACGCCTGACTTCAAGGCCCTCGCCGCTTCCATCGCAGATGCAGCTATCGCTCAGTTCCCCGCCGACCTCGAGGCCCTCAAGGCTTGCAAGGCCGCTGACGGTTACACTCTGGACGAGAACATCACCAACCAGGCCGGTAAGACCGGTGAGAAGCACGTCCTGGCTTACTACGGTGCCCTCGAGGCTCCCTTCGTGAGCGAGTACGTACACTTCAACGGCAAGCTGGGCGCCATCGTGGCTTTCAACAAGCCGGTTCCTGCCGAGATTGCCCGTGGTATCGCCATGCAGGTCGCTTCCATGAACCCTGTGGCCGTGGATGCCGCTTCCGTTCCCGCTGAGGTTATCGAGTCTGAAAAGACCGTGGCCGAGCAGAAGACCAAGGACGAGCAGGTCCAGAAGGCTGTTGACAACGCCCTCAAGAAGGCCGGTATCAACCCCGCCCACGTGGACAGCGAAGACCACATCGAATCCAACACCGCCAAGGGCTGGCTCACTTCCGAGCAGGCTCAGCAGGCCCGCGACATCATCGCCAAGGTAGGTGCCGAGACGCTTGCCTCCCTCGCCTCCAAGGTGCAGATGATTGCCGGTATCGTCAGCGGCCGTATCCAGAAGTTCCTGAAGGAGAACACCCTGATGGAGCAGGAATACCAGCTGTCCGACGACAAGGCCACCGTGGCCGCCGCCCTCAAGGCTGTGGATCCCGAGGCCAAGGTACTTGGTTTCAAGCGCTTCTCCCTCTCCGACTAATCCGTCGAATGGTATGAAATAAGCGGCAACCCGAAAGGGCTGCCGCTTTTTTCATACCGTTTAAACGGGCTTATTTGAAAACGACTCTGTTGAAGATGATGTTTTCGTCATTGTCCTCAAACTTCATCCTGGATTCGGATACGAAAACGCCGGTGATGGGAGCGAACTTATCATCTACCCAGTGGCTTCCGAGATCAAGGGTCAAAGTGATGTGGCTGCCGGTAAGGCTGGTCTTATTGCCGGTAATGATGAAAGTGCCGGTGGCAATCCAGTTACTTCCCTCTTCCGTTATTCTGAATTCAGTGGAGGTGGGGAAGGTGAGCGTGTAGGTGTCACCGTACTCTTCGCCAATCCAAGTGGTTCCAACCAGGGATTCAGCATTGTTGATGTCTTTCCGGCAAGAGGAGGTAAGCGCGATGGCGCTCAGAGTGAGGGCAATGCCCAGAACAATAGAAAGGATCTTTTTCATAGTTTTACTTTTGTTACGTATTTCCAATGGTTGCAAAGATACTAATAATTTTATTAATAGGTCAGTTTGAATTCGTCTAGATACAGAATAGAGCCGTCACCACCGGTGAAATAGTCTCCCAGCTCACTGGAGGAGCATACGATGGAGATGTATCTGGGGGTGCGCTCGCTGCGGTAGGTGATGTCAATGTGGAAGGGCTCGTAGGCCTTCATGTCCTTGGTGAAGATGGCCTTCCCATAGCCAATGATGCCGGGATCCTTCTCTACGTCCAGCAGCCGGTCGGGAGGGCAGATTTCGTAGGGAGCCACCCAGTCGGAGAGGATGACGGTCACGCTGGCCTCATCCAGCTGGCCTTTCTTTTCCATATAGGGTTCCTTGACCCAGTCAATGGGCACGGGTTTGTAGCAATAAAAGCCATCCAGGGCTTTGGGCCGATTGGTGAAGGGCACGCCCCAGAAAATGTGGGCGCTCTGTTTGGTCAGGTCAATATCTCCGGTGTAACCCACGAAGACAGAACCGGCGGCCAGTTTTTTAATGGCGCCGAACAGGGCGCTGATGCCGCGGGTCTGGAGTTTGAGTGCTTTCTTTCCCGCTCCGGAAACGGCCAGGAATTCAGTCTCGGGCATAACCGTGTCGTATCCCAGCATCTTGGTAGAAGCGCCGGCCGATGCCCAGACGGCTTTTTCGGCCTCGGAGGCATCCTGGTCATAGAGGGCGTCGTACTTGACACCCAGCTTGTCCTTGACTACGCTCCAGTGGTCAAAACCCATATTGTACAGCTGGGGGCCGTCCTTGGGATCCTCTTTGTGTACTTTGGCCTCAATGGTCCAGATGTAGGTGTCGTACGTGGTGAGGGTAAGGGTGATAGGGGAGGATAGATTGATCTTGGCCCCTGTCTGGAGCGTGGGTGCGCAAGTGGCCTCGCTGGTAAACTGGAACGTGGTGAGGGTGAGGGCACTCATATCCGTGTTTTCGGGAACGGTTATGGTAACGGTCCTTTGCGCACGGCTGATGGTGGAAGAGACCTGCTCCTGCACGTCGAAGGCCAGAATCTCAGCGGGAACTTCCTCGTGCACCAGGTCATTGGCCATCTGTCGGCAGGCAAGGGTGGCTGCGGCAGCCGCTACAAAAAGGAATAACTTTCTCATAACGGCTTAGAAATGAAAGATGATACCTAGGTTCAAGCCCAGCAGGCTGGGTTTGTAGTTGAAGAAGGCGTGGGAGAGACTGCTGTCGTGGGCCTGTCCCTGCGTCTGGAGATTCCACTCGTAGCCACCTTCCAGAAGAGGAAGGGAAAGTTCCACGGACATAAAATCCGTCACAAAGACGGAGATGCCCGGATAGAGGCCCAGGCTCACGGAATAGAGGTCTGAATACGTACCCTCTTTGCCGCGCTCCGTATTGGCATAGTCTTTTCCGTAGCCGAAACCACCGGAGAGACGGGTCTCGCCAAACAGGGCCACCACCTTGCTGTTGAACAGGGGAATATAGGCACGGTAGGCGATGGCGCCGGTAAAGAGGCTGTTCACCACGTGTTTGTTGGAGAACTCCAGGGTGGACAGCACCTTGAGGTTGTTTACGTCGGCCGATACATTGCTATAACCCAGACGGACTCCCAGAGCCATGTTTTTCTGGAAGAACCAGTAGCCGTTGAGAGAGACATCCCAGATGGCGGCGTTGCCGTTCAGGTTGGTAACCAGACCGGCCAGAGAAGCTCCCGTAGTGAGGTTCTCGCCATTGGCATTGAAGCGGTTATAGCCGCCGGCAGCCCCGATGGCTACAGTCCCCTTGGGGATGTAAACGGATTTGGGATTGCCCAGTCCGCGGTCTATTCTCTTTGCCATCAGCTCGCCGGTGCTCAGGACCACCAACAGGGCCAGGAATAATACTTTTTTCATAATCGTATGGGGGTTACACGGTCCAAAGATACGCTTTTTTTGTATATTTGTAACAATGACGCTCTACTTAACCGGCAGTCCCACCAGGTTTGGGGAGTCCAGTTTTACCCCAGACAACGGCTTTCTGGCCGATGTCAGGGCCTCGTTGGCAGAGGTGACGGGACCCGGCAGAAACCCCCGTGTGCTGCTGGTGAGCGCCGCCCCGGACGACAAAGGCTTCACGGACTCGGTCAAGAAGGGAATGAGCGATTGCATCCACCGTTCCGGCATCAAGACGGCCTCCGTCACAATGCTGGAGAGGAGCAATGCCGGGAAGGCCGGAGAGCTGGTAGAGCAGGCCGATTGGATCATCCTCTGCGGAGGCCACGTGCCCACGCAGAACCGGTTCATCCACGAGATAGGCCTGAGAGAACTGCTGAAGGGCTATGAAGGGGTGGTGATGGGTTGCAGCGCCGGCAGTATGAACTGCGCCGAGGATGTGTACTCCCATCCGGAATTGCCGGGAGAAGCCCGGGACCCGGGCTATAAGCGCTGGCTCAAGGGACTGGGGCTCACGGACATCAACCTGGTTCCGCATTTTGAGCAGGTGCGCTACGCGCAGGTGGACGGCCTGCGGCTCTTTGAAGACATTGCTTTCCCCGACAGCTGGGGCCACAGGTTCTACACCTTCCGCGACGGCGGATACATAAAGGTCAAGGACGGAAGGGCCATCCTGTACGGAGAAGCGTTTGAGATAACCCGAGGTGCCATGCACCGCATATCGGAAGAAAACAAAACCTGTTGCTTTATGAACGTAGTATTCATCTCTCCCCATTTCCCGCAGACCTACTGGCACTTCTGCGCCGGTCTGAGGGCCAACGGTGTCAACGTGCTGGGCATAGCCGACACCAACTACGAGAACCTCCCCTGGGAGCTGCAGCAATGCCTCTCGGACTACTACAAGGTGCACAGCCTGGAAAACTACGACGAGGTGTACCGCGCCGTGGCCTTCTATGCACACCGATATGGAAAGATAGACTGGATAGAATCCAA
>JAEEGK010023344.1_pt1 | contig 12910 bp, 9 predicted proteins | sample 8958771 | NCBI WGS metagenome assembly JAEEGK01 (sample SAMN16246547, study PRJNA631951) | gut metagenome | biome: gut microbiome; feature: rumen; material: SC-attached | host: Bos | place: Iran: Karaj | collected 2018-10 | reverse complement strand
CAGGAGTTCATTGGCCAGCTTCTCCCATACTACAACACGTTCATCCGCAGTGGCTCGGTGCCATCCATCTCCGAGAGGACAGGTGGCTACTCGCAGTATGTTCGCACCAAGATGGAGAATGAAGTTGCCAAGAGGAAGACCGACAAAGGAAAGCAGGCTCAGATCGACAAGTTCACTCCATACATTGAAATTCCTGAGAAGTCGCTCAATGCCATCTTCGAGACGATGGACATCTTGACGGCCATCAAGAACATGGTCCTGAACCAGCTCAACAAGTATGCCCTCTACAAGAACTTCGTTGTGACCAAGAGCGGCGACTACATCTCCACCAAAGACGAGGGCTTCGTCATCGTCAAGACTTCCGCCAAGGGAGTGAAGCTCGTTGACAGGCTGGAGTTCTCCAGAAACAACTTCTCGAAAGACATCGTGTCGGGGTTTGACAAGAATGACTATGCTTAACGAAGGATTTGCCTTTTGGAAGGCCGTCAATGAAGCCGTAGAGAATGGAACTTTGGTCATGACGTTTGGCCGTTTCAATCCACCAACTATTGGCCATAAATGGCTGTTCCAGTCGATGCTCAACATTGCAACCAAGGAGAGGGGCGTAGGCCTTGTGTTTGCCTCCCATTCGCAGGACAAGAAAAAGAATCCGTTGCCCTACGAGGAGAAGTGCGACCTTATCTCCAAGCTGATTCCGAAAGGGCTGAAGCTCGTTCGCACCAAGGCAAGGACGATGAAGGAGATACTTGAAGAGCTGATGCCTAAGAAGTTCAGACGCCTCATCCTTGTTGTTGGTGACGACCGCACTTCCGAGTTTGCTTGGATCGACAAGTACAAGGAAGACTTTGGCCTGCAGAAGGTAGACATCAGGTCGGCTGGGGCAAGGTCTGGCTCTAGCGCCATCCAAAATGCCTCAGCAACCGCTCAGAGAGAAGCCGCAAAGGCTGGAGATATTGAGCGATTCCTTGAATACTCTCCATTCGACCAGAAGGTCTCGGAGAAGCTGTTCAACCGTCTGCAGGAATTGCTGAAATAAAAAGGAGGCCGAAGCCTCCTTGAAAGTGATTTCTTCTATTTGGAGCCCTCTTCGGAGGGCTTTTCCACTTCTATGTGTCCGCCAATCGGGCATCCAGAGCTGGTACAAACATTGGTCGGCTCTTCAACGAGGATGTCAAGCTCCGGAGCAGTGTCGGCCACGAACAGGAAGCTGGAAAGAACGAGAGCGGAAATCATTTTCTTCTCCTTTGTTGGTTGCTTTGCTCTTGACAGGTACAGGCTATCAAAAGCCTTCCACCATGTCAACACCTACTGAAAGATTTTTTCTACAAGCACCCACCGCAGCATTCAGCTTCGATGTTTTCATTCACCAACTTGAAGATCATCTTCTTTTCCTCTTCGTTGAAGTCCTTGAAGTAGGAATCCTTCAACTTCCAGTTGCCCTTCTTGAAATGCTCTTCACCCTTATCATCTATCCAGCACCCAAACGAGTGGTCCAAGCAACCCATACCCGAAACCCATTCTTCACCGTCAACTTCTAAGTGCAACTTTCCGAAGCAGTAGTTGAAGTCCGAGTACGATTCCCAGAACTTGAAGTTGATCTTCTTCATGACAAGTCTCCTTGTGATTTTTTGTTTTGAGAGAGCAATCTTTTTGCTTCTTCTCTCTTGGCAACTCTGTTCTATACCAGCCACATGCTGGTGTCAACAGCTATTTTGCAAATTTCCAAAAATATTTCACCTCTCCTAATGGGAAGGGGATGTCCTGCATGTAGGCAACGGCGCAGGAGGACTTGAACTGGAAAGTTTTGGCCACTTTGGTACGGGACTCGCAGACATTCAATGCCTCCTTGAGGTTGGCTCCACCTTCATTGAAGAAGGAAAGCTTCCATAGGCCCTCGCGAGGACACCAGCACCAAGAGATGACTCCATCATGCTCTATGGGAGACTTTACGTCGCGCCCTTCAAGCCAGTTGACTCGTCCATTGACGCATATCCATCTGGCGCCAGCAAACTCGATCCAACCTCCATCTCCATTGACTTCTGCCTGAGTGGAGGCATCATCCCAGTCGCACATTGCCTGTCCAGACTCTGCAAGGATGGTCAGCGCTTCAGGTTCGGAAAGTATCATCTTCCATTCGCTGAGAAACTTGTCTGGCATCTTCCAAGGACACTTGCCGAAAGCTCTGAGAGCCGAGTTGACTGCCCTTGCCTTGCTCCATTCCTTGGTGCGAAGAAGACGCTTGCTCCAAACGTTGGCAAGCGTTGCAACTTCTACAAGATTTGGATATGAGCCTTTCTTCAGGAGAGCCTGCCCTATTGGACTGTCCATAAGAATCTTTGAGCCAGACTCTTCATCGGATGGAGATGCGACGACTGCAGCCTGAAGGCCTTGAGCCTTCATTTTTTCAGCCTGTTCTGGAGTTGGATCAATTCCGACAGCCCAAATTCTCTTTGCTCCTTCAATTGAAGGCCCCTTTCCATTCAGCACCGCATCCAAAGAGTATCCATTGACTATTGCAGGCATTTCGCCTTTGAATATGCAGTGGAGCCCTATGACTGCAGTGCAAAATGTTACGTCAAGTCCACCTTCAATTGTCATTATTGCTGTCTTAGACATTTCTCCAACCCTCCATCCATGTTGACAGGAATATGCTTAGATTTAATGCTATCCTATCAATAGTTGTAAATATCTCACTAATTTACGCCCATGTCAATAGCAAAGATAGAGCCAACAACCAAAGTCAGGGAGTGGGTGAATCGTATCAATCTCTCCTTTGACGAAATCCGCAAGAAGGAATTCATGATGGTTGCCACTTCCGTTGCCAACCAGTCAAAGTATGAATTCCCTATCAGCGTTGAGGACAGAGAGATTTTTCTGAAACGCTTTGATGGAAGCGCGCAGTACACTGTCCAATATGGTGGAGTGATTCTCGTTCCAGAAGACTATGTTCTGTCTGGCTCGACGCTTGAATTTGTCAATGGACCGCCTTTGGAGGATGGATATCCTATCATAGTGCGATACATTGCAAGGGGCGAAACTCAGTCAGTTCAGCAGTAGGAGGCCACAATGAAGCTCGAAGGACACTTGAAAAGAAAGAAGATTTCTTTTGACTTCAGCAAGAGGAACGTCAAGCTATGGCTTGTCTGCGGAAAGCCTGTCCTCATGGAATGGAATCTCAATGAACGGGAGCCTAGGCCTATAGAGAACGACAGGTCCTTGCTGTACCATGCCGAAGTGTGGAATGGGGTGCTTGAATACGTAAACAACATCAAAGGAAAGGTAGTTAGGGATGTGGAAAACTAGGATACCATACAGGCTGATAGACTTCTCTTCAAGAATACATCCATCCGACAACTTCGTCATTGGCATAAAGAAGATTTCGGACACTGGTGGGTCTGGAACTTGGGCATTGATTGACGAGAACGACAACATTGTTGACGTTGAGGATGGATACTTCGAGCATCATCCTTGCTATCAATTTGAGGAAGTCTCCTTGGCTGGCAACGACATGGTTGCCATTCCTAAATTCTATGTGAAGTCGGACACTAGCGGACGATTTTGGATTTCTCCAACTCCTAAGGATGGCTTCCATGTCCATCCTGCCTTCATGTCCAAAGGCAAGGAGATTTCCGAGACCGTGACCAATACGGATGGAACCGTTACCGACATTACTCGCATAATGATAGGCAAATGGCAGTCTTGGATAGACTACTACCATATCCTCAGCGACAAGAAAAAGATGTGGTCCATGCCTTCTTGGGATGGAAGGAGAGGAGATGGATGGAATGAAGCCAAGATCAATGAGCTTGAAGCCGCTAGACGAGCTAAATGGATAGAGGACAACAGAGCTGCTTGGACAAGAGACCACGAAACTATGTCCGATTCCGAGCTGGAAGTCAGCCTGATTGCGGCGGCTGAGGAGGCGGTTTCCGTTTCCGAAGCGGAACGGCTTGCTCTCAGAACCATCTATCCATCAACCAATTCCAGCTATTGGGAGAATTGGCATGCGGCAGATGCTTGGAATGACCACGATGAGGATGGAAACATTCTTGTCAATGGATTCCATATGATGACCATATGGGAATGGTCTGCACTTCAGCTGCTTGCTCTCATAGAAGGAAGGACAACGGACGTTCAAACCAGATATGGCCGTGGATGGACGATGGGAGACCGTGTCGACTCCGTCAGTGGTCAGCAAAACATGACTTCAAACTTCCATGGAATCATTGGCCTATGGGGCAATGTTTGGCAATGGATTCAAGGAATTCAGACATACTACAATGGACATATCTTCATTTGGGACAATCTAGGAAACGAGATCTGGAAAGACACTGGAAAGATGGTTCCTATGAGAGGATCTGATCTTGAGGTGTGGAGTCCTGGAGAAACTTGTGGCTATTGGAGAGATCGCATATATGCCAGTGGCTACAACTATGATACGTCCGACATGTTCATCCCAGACAAGGATGCACTTGTTTCCGACTACTTCAGAGGAGCATACTCTGATGGCATCTGGGGAAGGACAAAAAGCGCGGCAAAGGATCTCTATGCCTGCGCCGTTGGTGGCTCATATGATTCTGGAGATTGGGGTGGAATGTTTGGATGGAACTTCAATGTTCGTCTAGGCAATGAAGTGTACAAGAATGGAATGCTTCAGGAAGAGATTGTCTGGTCATACGGCGACGTTGCAAGCCGTCTGTGCTTTGCTCCAGTGAATCTTGCTCCGCAGCCAGAAGATGAAGGCAATGGATAGAAGTCAGATATAGGACAAAGAAAAGGGGAGCATATGCTCCCCATATTTTTGGCTATGTGAAGGAGAAACTATCTCCTTCGCTGATGTTGTTAAAGAGCCTTGATAATCTCCAGAACATCCTTCCAGAACTTGCGGTACTTTGCAGGATCTCCTTCTGCCGGAGGAAGAACGTAATCCGTGAGGTACTGCTTCCTCTTCTCTTCTGCAGCTTCCTGCACCAGAGCCAGAAGTTCGTCCTGATCTTCATCGCCAGTTGCAGCGGCAAGCACTTCTTCTTTGGCTTCCTGCACGGCCAGACGTTCCACTGCATCGACAACGCTATACTGAGCAACAAGGTCGAGGAACTTGGCGGCCTTGTCAGAAGCAACGTAGGATGGGAACTTCTCCTTCATGAACTTGCCAAAGGTCCATTCTGGATCCTTCACTGCACCGTCAACGTCTTCAGATGGAAGCAGCTTCATAAGCATCTCGCGAATCTTGTCGCCATCGGCTCCAGAACCATCGCTAATTTCACGGGTGTACCAAGGAGTGATGGTGTCTTCAAAATTGCTTGGATAGTTGAAGGTGTCTTCATCAAGCAATTCATCTTCGCCATTGAGAGGACTGTCAAGAGCTGCAGACTCGTCACGGCATGCTTCAATGCTGAACAGATCTTCAGCAAGAACGTCATCAGGAACCTGCTGCTTGTCGTCGTAAACGGTTGGGAAGACTTCCTCATCAAGAGTGTCGTCCTTCTCGAATACTGGCCATGGAGCATTGTTGAATATCTCAGTTTCATCGAGGCCTTCCTGATCAAGAACTGGCTCCTTAGTCTCGTTCTCCCAAGTTTCTTCAGCAAGAACGTCATCAGGAACCTGCTGCTTGTCGTCGTAGACGTTAGGATGGATCAGCTTGCAGGTCTCTTCATCCTCAACATATTCCTCTTCTTCAATCTTGCCAAACTGCAGCTGCTTGTCTGCGCCATAGGCCTTCAGGATTCCAGGAATCCAGCAAAGGTCATTGGCCATCTTGACATACTTCAGAAACTCGTCTTCATCTCCATCAGATGCAGCAGGGGCTGGATCTGGAGTTGGAGTTGGAGTTGGATCTGGGAAAGGAGGATTATCCGGTGGAGTATTGATAGGATCCTGTCCGCCACCTTGAATGGTGCCGCTATCGCCATTGCCAAGATCATTATTTCCATTGTTTATGGTATCGTCGCCCATTTTGTTACCTCATGTATCTTGAATGCCAATCGGTTGGCAGGCGGCGGAAGCCGCCATTGATATATGCTCTATACTATTTACTATGGCAAGGGCAAGGGATGCCTCTTCCCATTGGCTTCCAGCCACTTCTGGCCAATGCGGCTTCCAATCCCTTGGCTTCCCTTCTAAATGGATCGAAGCCATACAGTCCAAGCTTCATTTGAGCATCTGGATTTCCTTTGACAATCATCCAATTGACTGCAGACATCTCTTCTGCATTGGACACCAATCCATTGTCAAGGGCAAATCTTCCAAAATCATGCCCATTGTCTGCCAACTCCTCGAATATCTTGTCTGGAGTCCATTTATGCCATGTGCCATAAGACTTGATTGCAGATGCTATGGTGCATCCGTTAAGAATCATTCTAAGGTAGTAGAGCAACTCGGAACTCCAAATGATTGGATTGCCTACAGATTCTACACGATGCCTGCACTTGATTGTCCAAGTCTTGGAGGCAACATCCTTCCACATCCCCTTGTCGTAGTTGCTGAAGCTGATTGTTGCCTTGTACCAAGTTCCCGTCCTGCACCAATCAAGTTCGGTCCATTTTCCATTGACCTTTCTTGCAATTGGGAATGACCAAATGCAGTCTCCATCCGCTTCCTTGCAGATTGGCTTCAATTCGGTAGTCCATATGCCAGTAAGGCTTTCAACGGTCAGCCTGCACCATCCAGACTTTTTTGGTGGCTTGAACCTTAAGGTGCAATATATCTCGTTCCCATTGGATGGACCATGGAAGTCCTTTACCTGTCCACGCCAGAAGTTTTGTGTTGGCCTTTCTGAGTATGTGATCCAGATTGCATCGCCACACACCTCCATAGAGCATCCCTTAGGAGCCTTCTCCAGCATCGGACGCATGTCTTTTGGATACGACTCCCTTTCTCCAGACTTTGAAAGCACTCGGAATGGAAAAGTTGCCTGAAGGACTCCATCTACAAGGACATGGAGCTTGAAGTTTCCATAGGCAAGGAATGAGGCCTTGAATGTTGCCCAGTCATTTCCAGTGAAAGTAAACATTTCTCCACTGCTGAACTGGCTTCTGTCAAGAAGGATCCATTTTCCATTCCAAGAGCTGTCTTCATTCTCGATCAGACGCTCTATTCTTTTGACTGAATCCATAGAGCTGAAGACATATTGAACTTTTCTTGGCCTATTAGTTGGAAATGGAGTGTTGAATTGGACAACAAATTCCACTTCATCATGGACGTGGAATGATTCAGGAATGCTGCATTCTATCTCAGGAAGGGAAGGATCAACTACATCAACATATTGCACGACTTCCTTCAACATGGAGCCTTCATGCGTGCAATACCAATTCATCTTCACCTTTCCAGTATTTTCAAAGGCAACTCTGAACTTCAAGGTCTCTTCAATGAGCAAGGAGCATCCAAGAATTCCAGAGCAAGGAAGCCAATTTTCTCCTTTGCATATTTCAAGAGAGGATGGCTGCTGAGAGAAGCAAATGAAGCTTTCAACTTCCTGTCCTTCCATCTCTTCTGGAGTGATTTTGATGGTGAATTCGTGCTTTTGGCCTTGCAATGCCTTTGCGTTGGAAAAGGTTGCGGAGATGTACATCAGTATTACTCCTCTCCTCTGAGGAGCCATACGCTCCTAGAATCTGTTGTTGGTATGCCTATCTTGACTGGAAGCTTTTCTATTGCGTGTGCAACTGCAATGGCATGCCTTATGCTCTTCTCGAACCATTCAATGAATATGGTAGTTTTTGCCGCTTCGACTGCAGCCCAAAACTCTTCCGTCAACTTTCTTGCAGCAACATCTTCGATGTCGAATGGATTTTGAAGAATGTCATTCTTTTCTTGGAACAGCGAAAGGTAATATTCGGCATAGCTGTCATATCTGCCAGACATTTGCCTTGTCCATCTATTTTGGTTGGAATTGATGTATTGCCTCTGCATTTCCAAGATGTTGATCTTGCTGCGTTCTGGAAAGGTTGCTCCAGCAAGAGCCATTGCAGTCAGCTTCCACATACGCTTATGGTTCTTTGAATCAAAGACTGGATTGTGCTGAATGGTCTTCCATTCCTCAAATTCCAATTGGGCTTCGTATCTTGCTCTGGCAACTAGATCCTGATGGAAGTCTGTTCCATCCCATGCAATGCAGGCCCCAGTTGCCGGCTCCATAGGAATGACTGGAATAGGATAGTCTGTACCTTCAAGCCTTCCATAGGCAAGCAATCCTTCAAATGATGCAAGCACTAATGGAATGTCATGCTCGGCAAACTTGGCCAGAAGGAATTCCTTGTCCTCGTCGCTCTTCCACCTGACATTGTATGACACTGTAAGCAGGTCCTTTCCTTGAACATAGTCAAGAGCCTGCCGGCAAACATCCATCGTGTCAGGATAGCCAGATATGACGTCGGACAACACTTCAAACCTAAAGTCAACTCTTGCATGGGTACGCTGCACGAATTGATCGAGCAATGGCAAATTTTCCATTGCATTGAATCCATTGGTGCAAACAATTATCTTCTTTACATTGTCCATGGCAGCAAGATACTCCATGAACAGGAACAGGTGCGGATGCATGAATGGCTCTCCGCCTTCAAGGGAGACTTCTATAGGCCAATTGTCATAGGCTCTGACTGCCTCCTTGAACTCTTCAAACTTTATGAAGCCTTTGCCGCAAGGAGTGCAGGCTCCATAGCAGGACGGGCAGGCTAGGCCACATCTGCTGGTCAAATGGATATAGAGCGTCTTCTTCATTTTATTGGTCCAGCAAAATCCGCACACAATATCATTGTATTTACTTAACTGTCATTTCAATTCCTTGCTTTGCAAGCTTTTCATAGTAGTTCTTGAATGCCTGAGCCGTCCACATTGCCCTCTTTGCCTTATTGAAGTAGTCCTTGTATTCTAATGCAAGGCTTTGTCCTATTCTCTGCAGATAGACATTGTAGCAGTCATTCTCTACATAGTGGGAAGCATCCCTCAGCTTTTCTGCATGCTTGTAGATTTGCCATGCAATAGGCAACTTGGTGCTGTAGAGCTTGAATCCATCCATTTTTGCAAGAGCTTCATAGGCTTCTTCCAATGCCTTTCCATTCTCGTCAACGCTGTCACGCTTGGAGCTTGCATATTGGCATACTGTTCCAACAAACTCCATTGCATCGTTGTAGGTCTTTTTGTATGACCTTATGAAACGTACCAAATCAGGGAAGCCATAGGCAACAGCCTTTCTGTTCTTGGATATGGTGATGTATGACAGCTTTTCTGCAGAGGCCTTTTCTTCCTTTCTGTTCCACATCCATTTCCATTGCACTCCCTTTGTAGAGAAGCCAGAACCAAGAACCTCTCCATTGGAAGCACGACATTTGGAATAGATGAACGTCCACGTCTTTCCAGCTTTGGAGTATCTGTAAGGAGAGTCTGGAACAATGTCGAATGCCGACTCCTTCTGCACTTTGGACAGCTTTGTGCCATCCAATTGCTCGAAAGAAGTTATTGCACTAGAAAACGTGTAGTACAAAGTTTCCTTGTCTCCTGCTGCAGTCGTATGCTTGTGCTTGTATATGCTTGTGTCGGAAACTGTAGTGACTGATATTGATGAAGACTTCCAGTTTATTACAGCTCCATCTTCATATGCACTTTCAAAGTCATCATCCTTGTTGGATGAACTCTGACTTCCAGATGAACTGGAAGAGCTTGAAGACCCAGACTCATTTTCAATTGTGGTTGTCTCGTCGCCTTCAATTTCAACTTTGATTGCAACGCCCCATATCTTGAATTCTTCAGCATCAGGGTCCCAAACAACTTCCGACAAGACTGCATCCTGTCCATATGGAATTGATGCCTTGAAAGTTATGCAATCTTCTGAATAGACGTAGACGCCAAAGCTTCCAACTGCCGCAAACTCAGACTCGGTGTTGGAATCCCAAGACAGCCATTTGTATGCAACAATTTTCTCAAGCTCCTGAAGGACCTCTGCAACTGGATTGCAAGGAGTGTTCCAAACGACGCTCTTGATTTCTCTTCCACCATTGGCCAAAGAGAATTGTCCAGAAGAGACTATCCAACCCTTAGTTCCCATAATGACGATATGGTTGAGCATTCCATCATAGGTGAGGACTAGCTCCAGATTCTGGAATCTCCAATCCTTTGCCATAACCTTCCATTTGACTTTTGCTCCAGTTGCAAGAGAGCATATTGTGCAATAGGAGTTGTACAGCTCTGGGTTTTCCTCGTTTTGCTTCCATCCAATATAGACTGCAAATGATGGAGCTTCAATGTTTCCTGCTCCTTCCCCTTCCTTGTAGGCATTCCAGGAATTGGTCTGCATGTCTACTATATGGACTCCTTCCTCTCCAAAGAGGTCTTCCGAAGTTTCAACTTCCCAAACCATTCCTTTCTTCATGGTCTCTTCAGCGTCAGTCGTGTTCCAGGGGTTCCTTATCGACTCCAATATTCCATATGAAGTCTCTCTGTAGGCATCTACAAACAATGATGCAAGTGGAGTCCATGAAGTGAGAGTTTCTGGAGTGTCTTCCCATTTCTGCTCTTCCTCGTTCCATTCAGTTCTTGCTATGTTCCTGCTGGCAATGCCATCGGCTTCCAATCCTTTAAGGGCTACTGGGTCTAGAGCATCTTCTTCAGTGTCTCGTTCATTTCCATTCTTGTCGACAACCCACCATGTCATTGCTGGCTTTGGAACTACTGGACATTTGCAATTGGAAGTTCTTGCCAATTCAATGACGTTGTCGTCTGCATCGGTCACTTTCCATATGAATTCCCAGTCGCTTCCTTTTTGAGTTGGCTGAATGACTTCCATTATAGGAAGCCTATTTTCATCATAGGAAATTCCAGTATCATTTCCATCCAGCCACCAATGAATCTTGTATGGAGATGGAGCAATCTTGATGTCGACATCATTTACGTCTATTGCATGCTGAAGATTAGGCTTTGTGCCATTTGACCAAAGTCCATATTCAGGACGTCTGCTGAATGGACAGTCTGGCTTTTCACTGATCCAGACAGGAAGCTTGGAAGAGATGGTCCATTTCCATATCGAGCATTTGCACTTTGGTGGATCATATTCATCTGCACTTAGTCCTGTGTTGTAGGAGCCAAGCTTCCATGTGTTCGTCTCCTGATCAATAGAAGCTGGCTCTCCTTGAGATGCTTCAAACGTGTCCAATATTGATGTAGTTGGATTGGAATAGCGAGTCTTGTTCTGGGTTATAGTCCATCTGGAACCAATCATGGAAGTTGGTTCTGCATCGGACGTATATGGTCCAATTCTTGTATTGTAGATTGTTGAATTTGGAAGAAGCCACCATTCCTTTCCAGTCTTTCCAAGGTAGTATGGCACAAAGCTTTCTGGAGTGGATTCGTTTGTTGTGTCAATGAAGCCACTCAATGCTGCATTTGTGTCGACAGTAGCAAGCTTCCATCCAGAAGAAGTCTTTTCTACATAGAAGGAATCTGATTCTGCCGTAGCTTCATTGAATGCCTTGAAGTTGAATGTGGATAAGTTTCCTGGCTGCGTTGCTCCAGTCAAAGTTGACGTAGATGTCCATATTGGAGCTTCATCCAAAGTGTCTATGATTATTGAAGAATTTTCCTTCAAAATGTATGGAAGCGATTCGCCGTCAGAACTGTATGGAGTTGGGTGACTTGCAATGAAATTGCCTGGATCATTCGCGCTTTCTACATTTTGCAGTGTCCAACAAGCTCTCTTTTTGGTTGTAAATCTTGGTTCAGAATCAGTTAGCTTTGTTGGACTGAGATCTGCATCCATGGATATTCCAAGTTGCCTTCCATCAATGCCATATTCATCTCTTGACTTTCCATGTTCAATGGTTTGAACGATGACTGAATTTGGAGGCAATGGGAAGATGGTTTGAAGAGAGCTTTTTCCATTCTTTCCTACAACGGAAACAACCCAATGATCATCCTTGATGTATGGACGTCCATTTTCCACAACTTCGATGTCAGTAAGAATGTTGTCTCCAAAAGCCCATTTCAGCGAGTCTCCAACAGCGGCAACATGTGGATACGCATACTTTGTTGGTGGAATAGTTCTGTTTCTGTCTTCCGTACTGAAGACATATGTAGCTGGCTGATCCCAAATAGTCCATACAAGCTGTCCATTCACTTTCTTGACTACAGGCTCGTTGGCATATACTGGAATTGAAGTTTCCTTTCCTCCAATAACCCATTTCCAGCTTCTCTTGCCTATGTATGGAGCATACGTTGATGCATCATTCACCATGTTGGCTTCTGCATTGGACAACTTGACGTCCATATCCTTTCCATCCATGCAAAGCCAATTTTGGCTTCCTTCAGAGGACAATGCCTTAGAGCCACTTCTGGCAATGAAGTCGGCCTCTCCAGTTTGGAGATTGTTTCCATTGTATATCCAGTGCATTTCAGTCCAGCCAATTCTGGCCGACTTGACTACGTGGCCTGTAGAGCTTTGCTTGCCATCAAGAAAGTCTCGTAGCCAATAGTTTTCTGATGGGATGCCTCCAGATTCAGCAGTCTGAATTTCAATTTGCTCCTTTTCTGGAAGCATTCCAGTTGGAATGTAGGAAATGTACTTGTCTGCATGGAGAGGATTGAGGTCTCTCCAATAGACATTGCCAATAGAGCTTCCTACAATGAGACGAATTCTTCCATTGACGACTGCAGAAGAAAGGGTTGCCAACTCTTCAGTGACTTCAACGTAGGAGTCATCTTTTCGGACATATATTGGGATGTTGATCCATTGAGATTCAGTGCTGTTGTTGACCGAATATTCATATGACTTTATGAAGTTAAGGTCTGCAGACAGCTTTTCGTGACTTCTCTTTTCCTGCCGCAGGATTGCCATTTCGGCATTGAATGCCCAATCATTGATGAAGTTGCAGTATTTCCTTAGACCTTGTAGGCGAGTTGCTTCTGCATCGGTGATGCT
>JAEEGK010023343.1_pt1 | contig 12910 bp, 13 predicted proteins | sample 8958771 | NCBI WGS metagenome assembly JAEEGK01 (sample SAMN16246547, study PRJNA631951) | gut metagenome | biome: gut microbiome; feature: rumen; material: SC-attached | host: Bos | place: Iran: Karaj | collected 2018-10 | reverse complement strand
AGATTCTTTTGTTTTGATAAAATTGTTGTGACAGTCTCGTCAAATCCTGCTTGATATCAGATTCTCTAGCGGCGGTTACGTCAGCACCGTAGATATTTCGGATATCCTCCGTGAAATCCACCATCTTCATTTTAGGGAAGATTGCCGACGGCTTCGCGGCGTAAGGCGTGCCCGAAATATAATGGTCGGTCTTGCTGCCGATGCTATATACCTTGCACCAGCCCTGAATATGCGTATAGGCTGCGTCGGTGGTCGCGACCTGCTCATAGTCTGATAGGTTGCCGCCGAAAATCACCTTATGCGTTGTTGCAGCACCGCGACTTTGCAAAAGCTCGATATGGAAATTATCGTAGTGATACTCGCCGCCAAAATAGTACAGAAGCCCTCCCACACTGTCAGAGAACAGCTCGCCCAGCAGCTTTGACTTATGCGCCGTGCTTTCAAACGCTCTTGTCGTCATAATGTCACTGCTGAACGAAAAACGGCTCTCGGAAACCGCGAGATAGGAAAGGTAACGGCTTACAATTTCCTGCGGCGTACCATCAATCATAGTCTGCGCGGGATTCTGTGAGGACGGCGTGTAGTCGCTTCTCAGGCAATTCCGGTACAGCAGATTTTTAATATGGTTCGCCTTGACTGTCAGAGAATCCCGATTGGTTTTGATATTGTTGATCTCAAACAACTGCGGCGGGTCGGTGAGGTTTGGCTTCGCCTTGACAATCATATCGGGAGCCACTGCACCCGCAAGCCTGTCTGACTTCGGAACAGTCATATCGAGGTAATAGTTGCCGTTGCGTTCCTCCGTCACGCGGCATTCGGTGCATGTGCTGATGAATCCCAACCCGTTATTTAGCAGATAGTCATTGATCACACCCGATCGGGCGTACAATCTCGGAATCATAATCGGCGCCACCTCGGAATCAGACTGCAAGCGCCGATAGTCGCGCCTCGATTCGTCCACACGCGAACGTGGTTCGTACCGGTGCGGAGGGACGGAAAATAATCCGAGCTGATATAACTGTCCGCATCCGTACTGCCGCAATATGCGTGCATCGTTTCGCAGTCCAGCGTGATCGACGGGATAGCCTCCGTCAGCCGGATGTTATAATCAACCCCGTTGACCGACAGGATCATGTAACCGCTGCCCGAGATAGTGATGATCGGCAGCGCGGTGTACGGCTCGGGATTAACGATGTGCTGCGACGTACTGCCCGACCATTCAATCGCTTTCTGTCCCGCGTGGCTGAACCAGAACGGCTGACGATTAAAGTTGATGGATGTTGCGAGATAACCGTCAAGGTGGTTGGTGCTGATCTCTCCGATTTCAGTACAAACTGCGTAAGTGAAATATCCGGGCTTCGTCTTGTCCTCCAGAACCTTGTAACTGCCGTCGCCCGTCATGAGCCAGTCGATCAGAGCGCGTTCCAGCTTGTCCTTGTTGTTCATCCAACGCAGATCATAGGTGTTGATCTCGTAGGGCGGCATGTCGACGTTATGAAAACGCTGATTATCAACAATAACGTCGCCGCTTCGTCCGAGAACGGATTTGAATTCGATGTCGCGTTTCGCGACAGAGTGAATCGGAAAATGCGAAACAACAAATCCGATGTTGCGCAGGGATTTACCGTTAAATATCAGATCGTTGATCATCAGCCCCACCTCCTACCGTCTTGAATCATTTTTTCGCCGAGCTGGTTTGCAATTCTGTCAGTCAGAGCGTCAATATCCGAATCGTTGTTGATTGTCACGCCGCTGACATTGACGTTAATAACAGGCTTGTTTGTGGTTGTCGTCGAGTTGTTGATAGTGCGCGTCACAACGTCGCTTAAACGGCTGTTTTTAAGGGCTGAGAGCGACGAAAAGGCGTTTTGAAGATTGATATTGCCGGCATTATAAATACCCAAATCAGCCAAATTCTGATTAAAAGAGCGCCTAATTTCAGCTATTCGGCGGCTGTCTGCCTGCAAAGAAGAATAGAGCGCTTCGTTGATTTCCTGCCCTGCCTGCTCTACTGCCTTTTTCTCGGACAGCATACCTTTCGGAACGCCGAGCACAATGTTTTGTCCTAAAGGACCGGATTTCTTCGCTGGGCTGTGCATATCCCACCATGAGGTGAACGCGTTGTAGATAAACTGACTGACATTGCCGACTGCTTTACCGATTTTCGCAAAAATCGAATTGTTCCAGAATCCTTTCAGCAGTCCGAGGATGATGTTGCCGCCCTGTTCCTCAAGGTCAACGTCTTCAAAACTCTTTTCAATCGATTTAGAGGCTTCTTCGCTGGCTTTTTTGAGGTTGGGGGTTTCGTCCTCGATGGCTTTAGTAGTACTTTCGACAGATTCTTTGGTAGTGTTCTTGTTGATAGCCAGCCGATTTATCAGCGATTGCTCGAGAGATTCCTGCCCCGAATAAATATTTTTATTCAATTCATCGGTATTCTCTCTCACACTAGAAGTGTTGCTTTTTAAGGTTTCCTGATTTACAGCTAGGTTATCTATTAAATTCTTTGTAAACTGGTCTTGACTTTCTTCAATTTTTTTATGAAAAGATTCGTTTTCACCAAGTTCACCGAAAATGGTGTTTTTATGTGTATCAGCAGCGGCAATTTCAAGCGCTCTCAGATTTCCCCATCTTGTTTTTTCTACATCTTCAAGAGAAATCATGTTCAGCTTATACGCCATCAAGACAGCCGCGGAATCGTTATAGTTGCCATTTAAGACATTCATTACATCCACAGCGTCGGCGCGGAGCTCGTCAGATTTGTTTAACGCTTCATTCAAACGTTGTACATTATCTGTATATTCGGCAATAGAATCACTTAGCTTTACAAGCTCGTTATATTCTCCCCAAGTTGCCTTTCCGCCTAACCGTGTGGTGATATCCTGCATGAAAATCGGATTGGTGCCAAAGCTTTTTTTGACTTTTTCAAACTGGTCTTTGCTGATTCCCAGCTCTTCCAGCCGTTTATTCAGCTGTTGCTCCTCTCGTTCCAAAGCAGCTTTGCTGGCATCGCGCTCAGTGATAGCCTCGAAATTTTTCGATAGTTCGTCGTTGTAGGTTTTTTGCAGGATTTCAATATTAGCGGCTTTCTGAAACTTATCTATTGTTTCGTCAAGAGCGGCTTTTACGGTGTCAAGGTCGCTGACAAGTTTAATATTGCCGTCTTTATCCCTAATCGTGTATTTATCCCATGCCGTTGCGAAACCGTCAACATTATCTGTAAGATAAGACACAATTGTGTCAAGCTTTGATTTTTCGGTTGTCGTTAACTCCGATTTACTGATTAGCTTATCAAGTTCTTCCTGATAAGTATCAATCAAAGTGTTATCGGCAACTTTCTTATTCATGCCGTCGAGAGTACTGTCAATCGTATCTAAGATATTATCAGCACTGGCTTTTAACGTTTCGGAAGCTTTATCAACCTCATCGGCGAATTTTTTTGACTCTGATGCGCTCCACTTTTTATCGACATACGCATCAAGGGCGGCGTTAAGCCCTGCTAGAGCCGTTGCAAGAGCCGTCACACCGAGTATTACCGCTCCAATGGGATTAGCGTTAAGAGCAGCATTCCAGCCCTTCTGCGCTACGGTTGTGCTCTGAACCATCTTTACCATTTTCGGCAGAAAACCAATAATACTACCGATTCCCTTGGTGAGCTTACCCGCAATCGTAACCGCAGGACCCGCGACGGCTACAATTTTGATTGCTTCCGTCAGCGTTTTCTTTTCCTCGGGCGTGAGCTTTTTGAGCCAATTGGTAACGCCCTTAACGCCGTCGATCACATCTTCAATCAGCGGCTGTCCCTCTTTCAGAGCTGTAGCAGCCAAATCCGCGCCCGCGAGTTTGAGGTTGTTGATTACCTGCTTTGACTCCTCGAGCGGGTCGAGCGTCGCGTCGTAGGTCTGCTTGACGGTATCTTTATAAGAGGACATCGAACCCGACAGGTTATCAAAGTCGATTCTTCCCTCTTTGATAGCGTTCGCCATCTCTGCCGCGCCTTTGGTACCGAACAGCTCCGTTGCTTTTTGGAGTGCCTCGGTCTCATTCGACGCGTTTTTGATGTCATTTACATTCTCGCGCAGAACGTCGCTCAGAGGTTTGCCCTCTTTGGCGGCGTTTTTCACCGCCGTTTTCATCGCTGTCAGCGCGGTGGAATCGTTCACACCGTTGCGCTCAAACTGCGCCATCAGCGTGATGGACTCCTCCAGCGACAAGCCCATTTCCTTGAATGTGGCATTGTTGTCGAGAACCTTGTCCATCAGACCGCCGACCGCTACGCCTGTTTCCTGCCCCTTGGCAGTAATCATACCAAGCAGATCGGGCAGATTGTCGGCGGAGATATCCCACGCCTGCATAATGCGCGCCGTTTTGGAAATGCTGTCGGAAACATCCGCGTCGTTGATTTTCGCGAACTCCAAATACTGCTCCGTCACGGATTTCAGCTTGTCCTCAGTGTAGCCGAATCGCGTGTTGACCTCTCCCAGCGCGTTGCCGATGTCGGTCATGTCAAAAGTGGAACCGGAAAACAGCTCGTCCGCTGTCTTTTTCAGGCTCTCGAACTTGTCGTCTGTCGCGCCTGTTTTCTTGACGATAACGTCATAGCCTTCGTCCAAATCCTTGAACGATGCAACCGAACCCGCGAGAACCGCAGCCGCCGCGGCAGAACCCTTGTTGATAACGGAGCCTGCCTTCTCCAGCCCGTCGCCGACCTTATCAAAGCCCTTTGCCAGCTTTTCAGCATCCTTGAGCGCTTCTTTGGTCATGTCCTTGACCTTGCCCTTGAAGTGCTCAACCTTGTTCTCGGCGTTTTTGAAGGTCACCGCGCCGCTCTTCCGCTGAACCTCCGCGAATTCGTCACCTGTGGTTTTCAGCTGCTTTTCGAGGTTTGCCAGAATATTCTTCGTGCTCTCAACCTCGGTCTGATACTGACGGTACTTATCCGCGCCAAGTGTGCCCGCTTTCGCTTGTTTCTCGACCTCAGCCTGCATATCGTTGAGCAGTTTGAGCTTTTGGCGGGTGGTTTCCACCTTTTCACTCAGGACTTCCTGCTTAGCCGCAAGCAAAGTTGAGTTTTTCGGGTCGAATTTCAACTCTTTGTTGACGAGCGTCAGTTCTTTCTGCAAGGAACGGGACTTGCCGTCCAAATCCTTAAACGATTTTTGAAGCTGGGTGGTGTCGCCGCCGAGCGCAACGGTAATGCCTTTAATCGTAGTCGAACCCATATATAGCCTCCAATCGTCTGTATTTTGTCATAAAATCATCGTATCGAGCCTGCGAAATGCCGCCGCTCTCAAACTTAGCTCTGACCGAATCCACAATACCTTTCATTTTCAGATATGTTTCCTCGTCGCTGTTCTTTTTGCCCTTTATCAGATCGATGCGGGCAAGGCATACGTCAATCACAAATCCGATTGACATTTTTTCAAAATCTGCGGCAGTCAATCCGCATTGCGACGCATACGCCAGAATGTCAGCCGCCGCCATATGCGTTCCCGAATCGCTGCCGCTTTCGGTTTTTTTACTGTTTGGATGCTCTCCGCGAGCAATGTGAGCACGTCAATCCGCGCTTCAACAATGTCGCCGATGGAATAGCCTTTTATCCATTCGTAAAAATCAGGTGCGTCCGCATCGGCAGTCTTGACCTCTGCCCACAGGATCCGCGCCACCAGACCAAACGGAACGTCTGTTGTGTCAGCCATTGCAAGCAGCTCTGATGCGTCGCGCAGGAGCCGTCTGCCCTTGAAACGATCTTCATACAAAATCAAGGTAGAGGCGTTAGCCCCCACCTTAATTTTTTGATTGTCGATAATGATCGTCATATTATGCCACCATTAATGTGTGGCAGGCGCCGCGGGAATCGTCGGTGTGGTGAGTGTTGTCGGGAGCTCGTCGAGATCCTGCTGCCATACGACGTACTTGTTGTCGAGCGTAGGGAACGCCTTAATCTTGTACGTGGGAAACTCGGGGTCGAAGTTGTTCTCCGAGGTCTTGTCGGTGAAGCTTCTGCGCTCCGAAATCTGACAGTCAAAATAGGTGTCGACCTCGTAAAGCTTATTGGAATCAAACTTTTCCTTTGCGACAAGCAACGCAAAACGCGGCAGTTCGGTGCTGAGAGCTTTTTCCATGTAACCGTTTGACATTTGGACTTCCCCGAGCCAGTCCTTGCGGATGTCATCGAGAATATCGATCAGCGTGACCTCGAGGTTACGGCCGTTGTTGATTTCGCCGCCGTAGATCATACGACCGTTGCCGAAAATCGAATAGGTTTCGCCGAAGGGCGTCGAGCTGACGTTTCTGCCTGCGCCGCCGTTTTCGTCGAACCACTTTACATTGCCGTAGGTGTAACCTGTCGCCGCACGCGCTGTGATGGGCGCGTAGCCGCTTTTCGCAATAGTTCTGTTCATACGTTCTTTCTCTCCTTATTTTTTATGATTTCTGCGGCCGCCGCCGTAACGGGACGAGCCGCGCACGATTTCGGATATGCCTTTGACATATTCGTTTATTATTCTTTCAGCGGCAGGCGCGATATGCGGCTCCGCTTTCGTTCTGTTTCCTCTGCTCGTCTTGTGACCGAACTCGAGCAGATGCGTCAGACGGTATTCTTTGCCGCCCGCGTGAACTGTTCGCTCATAGGCGTACAGATCGTCCCGTGTGGTTTTGACCCGCCAGCTTCTCTTATACTTCCCGCGGCGCTTCACTTTTCGCCAATCGACGGGAGAGCCTTTCTTGATTTGCTCTTTCAGCTTGTCAGCTGTTTCGTCGGTCAGCTTGATAATGTCATGCTGGACGTCCGCGGTGTACTGTGACAAAATCCCGCCGACGGCAGAACCGACTTCATCGGTCTTGACCTTATAGCTCACTTCATCACCAGCTCAAACTCATACACCGTCTCATAGTAGTTTTCACCCTCCACGAACACGCGTTCGGATTTCTTGGCGACAATGCCGTTATCCCGGAAATACTTTTCGAGAATCGGCTCTGTTGCGGTATCTGTGCGTCTGGTGTAAAGCTCTGCCGCCATCTTGATGATGGTATAGATTGTCCTGCCATTGGCGCGGATGGGATTCTCGTGTGAGCGGTAATACGCAATATAAGGCGTAGGCTTTGACTTGTCAAAATCCGCTTCCCTTGCGGTGATTCCGCAGTTGTCAAACAGCGTCTTGATTTCGCCATAGCTATGAATGATCATCATGCTTTTTCCTCCCATAAGCCGCGTTGGGACAGACTCAGGACGGTTGACCGCGGATTGCTTTCATCGTCGTGCTGAACCTGTTCGATTTTGAACCGTGTTCTGTTGATGACGGCGGCGTACTGTGTGGTAACGTCCGGATTACGGTGAATATGAATCACACGGCTCAGCTCGATATCATTCTGCTTTGCGGCATAAAACCGATTAACGCCGAGTTTTCTGTTTCCGAATCTGTACATTACCGCCGAATTGCGGATGATTTCATCGTCGTCATTCGTCCGATACAGAGTCACGAATCCGTCGTTGAACTGCAAAAATTCTGTTTTGTTTCTGATTTTCACAGGTTTCCTCCCTCTCCGCTTCCCGCGCTAGGTATGCAAGTCGTAAACGGGTGATTTCCTCGCCGTAGTTTTCCTTCCACAGCTCCGTTGCGTTGGAATGCGCATATCGAACGTAGCTCATCAGCATTTCCCGCGCCGCCGTGGGTGCCTCAAACTCCTTGTCTGTGATGTCGGGAGCATAGGAACGGAGGCGCTGCATACCGTCCTCAATCAGCAGAGTGAGCTTTTCGATATCCGCTTTTTCCGATGCGGTATAATCGAGCATTGTCTTGACTTTCAGCAGCAATGCATCTGATACCATGATGGTTTACCTCCGTTCCGTTATTGCTTAATGGCCTGCCGCTTCAGCGATGTTGCTGACCTCGACCTTGAGCTTGAGCGCTTCGAGGTTCGCGATGTTCAGCTTGACAAAGCAGTTATTGTCAACGGGTCTTCCGGTGCCGAGGAGCTTGATCGCGTATACACGCGCGTCCTCAAGAAATCTGTAGTCGTCGGAATACTCGATGTTGCCGCTTGTGCCCGTCGAAACGAACATCTGATACTTGATCTTACCGTTCTCCATTACGCCGAGGACAGCTTCGCCAGTGTTGAGCTGCTCGGTCTGGAACACCTCAGTCGGGAACGGGAAAATATCGCGCTTGTAGCTGCCGTCCGTTGCGAGAACGGTAGTAGCGGGAATGATCTTGGTGAGATAGTCAGCAGGATTGACGATCAACGCAACCTTGGTGACCGCTCTCGGTCTGCCGCTTGCCTGACCGGTCGCCTTGGGTTTCTCGGCAAGACGCGCGACGAGAGCCATGTAGCTTGTCACGTCGAACGAGGTGACCGCGACCGCCGTCTTGTCGGCGTAGTTGCCGCTAGTCACCGCGCCGTCGAGGTTTTTGACCATGCCGATGGGCATGTTGTTGCCGGTACCCTTGACCGCGCCGTACTCCAAGCCGCAAGCGAGCGCGTCGGTGAGGATCTTGCGCACATACGCATCAAGATAACTTGCGCCCAGCTTGAGCAGATCCTTGGGAACGGGGAGGAATGCAGTCAGCTTGTTATCGCTGAACTCGAGCTTGTCGATCTCGCCTGTCAGCTCCGCAGTGATAGCCGAGGTGATCGCGCCCCACTGTGCACGCTGCATCTTGTCCTTTGCGAGGATCCACTTGGTGGAGCCGTAGGTGTTGACGATATCCAGAGCGGCGAGAAGCGGATGCTTGTTCTCGATATCCGCAAGAACCGTATCAATGACGGTCTGGGGAATGGTCTTGTCCGCGCCTGTGAGCGCCTGTCTGACGTCGGGAGCCTGCATGGCGGTGATGATGCCGTCATAGAACGACTGCTCCGCCGAGGTCAGGGAACGCACGCCACGGCTTGCGAGAATAGACGCATCCGCAGTCTGTCTGTATTCCGCCGCCGCGTCAGCCAGCTCAGCAACGAAGCTCAGACAGTAGGTCTGCATTGCCTCGCCTACCTTCTCGAAATTCTTCTCCTCCATTGCCACTTTGAAATCCTGTTTGAAAATCTGCAGCGGGGTCATATTGTCTTTGTTCTTCATTGTTCATCTTCCTTTCTTACATTTTGAATTCTGCCGCGAACCACTCAAAGCAGTCCTGTTCTTTTTTCTTAGACTGCGGTTTCGGCTCCTGCGGCTGTTGTGCCTGTCTGATGTGCTCGATTGCCTTTTTGGCGACGGGGTTCTTGCTGTTCATTGCCTGCTGTGCGATCTCCATCGAATCCGCAAGATTAACGGGATTAATGATTTCGTCAATCAATCCGTACTCCAGCGCCTTATCTGCGCTGAGGAAGGTTTCCGCGTCAAGCATTTCTTTTAACTGCTCTTTGTCGATTTTTCCCGACTTGGCTAAATAAGAATTGCAGGATGCTTCATTGATGACGTCGAGGTCATCAGCCGCTTTTCTCAGTTCGGCAGAGTTGCCGAAGCAACCCATCATCGCGTTATGAATCATCATGGTCGCGTTAGAGGGCATATGCACTCTATCTCCTGCCATTGCGATCACACTCGCGACACTGTAGGCAAATGCGTCAATATAGACGTTGACGGGCTTACCACATCGTTTGAAAATGTTGTGAATAGCAACACCTTCAAACACGCTGCCGCCGCATGAATTGATATACACGTTCACCGCGTCGTAATCCTTGGCAAGAGCGAGCGCATTCTGTACATATTTCGCCGATGTGGTAGATTCATGAAGATTTCCCTGCCAGTCACACCAATCGCCCTCAATCTCTCCATACAGATAGATTTCAAGGACGCGGGTTTCACCAATCTGCTTTACTTCGTAATTTCTGTTTTTCATTCGTTCTCACCACCTTTCAGCGCGATTTCCGCGTTTTGATAGTTCTTTGTGATGTAATATTCTTTCGCCCAGTCCTCACTACAGGGAAGCATATTGCAATATTTCTGCGCCTTGAATGGATTGAGCGTACCACAAGCAATAGCCTTGTCAATATTCGCCGCGCTGTTGATCGCGTCGATATGTCGTGCGTAGGTGGTGTCTATCATCAGATAACTGCCGTTCAGGAACCCCGCTTCACCATACCGCGCGATCGTGATAGCCTGCGCGAGCATGTGCGCAATCGGATCCACAGCGTTGCCGATCGATGCGTCCATTGCGTCGGAAAGCATGGAAGCGTCTCCTGTGAGAACTGCGGGCGAGATATGCAGCGCGTTGCCTACCGTTTTGAACGCCTCCGCTTTCAGCCGTTCGAGGTCGTTGACCTCGGAGACGTTCTTGTTCTTCGCGTCGGTCGTCGGCTCGGAATAGCTGAAATTCTTATACAGCGGCAGGACGGCGTTTTTCTTCGAGAAAAATTTCTTGAAATCATTCTCAAAAAGCCTGTCGAGCCGGTTATTGGTTTCCTTATCGTCCCGAGGGTTGGTATTGATGCCGAGAATGACCTTGTGCCCTGACGCCTGCTCATACTTCTCGGCGGCGTCCTGCATCAGCTGTTGATACATGGCACACATATTCATGAGGAGATTCGCAGCGCCGATGTTATCAAACCGCAGATAGATCACTTCAGAGCTGTTGAAGGTGCGCGAGAACGTGAAGCCCGCTTTCATGACATTGGAAAAAATATCATCCCGCACGGCGAACTCCTGCCGCGAGAAATTGTCCGCAATAAGAATCTGCCCGTCCGAGGATTCAAAAATCAGAACCTCGTTGCGGAAAATCAATTTCGACACGAATTCGGTTATGAACTCCGCTTTCGTCTGATGCCTGTTTGGCTTGTAGTTCCATGCGAAATACTCCGCTCCCCTGATTTCCTTGTCATTTCGTACTGTCACAAACTCGCACTTTGACAGCGTGCGCGCTATCCAGTCAACAGCGGTGAACAGGGCGATCTCCGTCAGATAGAACCGGTTAAAAGCCGAATCCGAGGAAACAGCGGCAGGCGTATCGCTCACGGGCTGAGGATCTCTGCCAACAAGACCTTTGAAGAATTCAACGATTACTCCCAATTTTTCACCCCCTTAGAACGTGTGTACTTTCATATAGTCGAACATATCAGCCGAGAATGCGCTGTCCTCGAGCTTGTCATCTTGTGTATATGCTGCCGCTAATGCCATAAATCCGTCTGTTTTACGACTGCGCGGCTCGATTTTGCCAAATGTAAAATTACTTGTTTCGTATTTGATCCCCTTGAGCGGGATTGTTTTCGTGTTGTTGGTATACCAGCGCATGAGTTTGTCGTCGCCGAAAATCACGCGTTGATTATCAAAATCAGATTTAATCTGTGGTTGTACCCTGACGATATCAGACGGTCGCACCAATTTCAGATTGTTCGCGCCGTTTCTGTCCGGGTCAAAGCCGATGGATTCCAAATATTTCTTTATCAGATCATAGCGGTAACTGTCCAGTGCACCCGCGACAATGTTGTACCGCTTCTGCATCTCTGCGAGCCACTGAACGGGCAGTTCGGGAGAGATTTCCACCGTATTGACGACGGTCAGCAATCCCTCCTGCTCTGCTTCGCGAATCGGGAACTTGATGCGTGACCAGTCGCGGCTGTTGGAGCATACCCACGAATGCTGGACGGTGTATATCAGCCCGTCGACGTTAAATTTCAGGACAACGCCGAGAAAATCGTTGATTCTCGCGTAGTCCAGCCCGAACACGCAATCTCTGCCCTCCAAATCGATCACGGGGCGGTTGGTTGCCTTGATGTTCTCCCACGCCGTTACAGGTTCCTCGCTTGTTCCAAACGGGATGTTCATGCGCTTGGTCACGAAAGCGGAATGACCGTAGTTGTTGCGCTTCCATTCGTGATATTCCTTGCGCATCTCGGCAAGGAGATTTGGAAAATATTGAAGGCTGGGATTCGCTTTATACCAGTTCGCCTCGTCGTCGATCTCTTTGATACTGTCCAGACGGCAAATGAAACAGAGCATTCCGTTGTCGGGAATATCGCCGTTCAGGATTTGGAGCATATCGCTGAGCAGCTCGTCGAGCGGACCGTCACGGACGTCACCCATCGTTGTGGTGATGGTCTCGCGCGGCATCGGCTTTTTACCGAAGCCGGTCTTGAATACGTTGATCAGGTCATAGTTTTCATAAGCATGGTACTCGTCAAAGTCAATTTTGCCCTGTCTGCCGCCGTCCTTGCTCTTGGCGTTAGAGGTGCGGTAACGTATCTCTGACTTTGTTTTCAGATTTCTGATAACAACCTTGTTCCAATAGAATTTTTTCTCCATTGTTTTTCGGTTGCTGTCCAGAACGTCGTATATATCGTCGAATGATGTCTTTGCCTGCTCCTCGGAGGTCGCGCAGATGTCAATGTGGTATTTGCTGATTCCGTTGACAGGCGTGACCAGAGCGAAATCCTCAAACGCAAGATAGCCGTTCTTTCCCGCTCCGCGTCCGACCAGTATGACCAGCGTCGGAAAACGGAGAACACCGGGTGCGGAATACGTGCAGTTGTGAAGAACAAAACAGAAGCGTTCCCATGCAAATAGCTTGTATTCAAAGAATCGCTCCAATTTGAAATATCGCTCGACCTGTTCTTCATCCACATACACACTCTCGGCTGCAAAGACGTACTCGACGAAATCAACAAGGAGAAGCTGCTCGCGGCAGACCTTATACGGACCGTGCCGCACCTGCTCGATGTAGTCAGAGATATATCGGCAGGTTATCACAAATCATCATCGTCCTCGCCACTCGGCACCACAACTGTCTTTGGCGACAGGTCGAGCTGGCTCAAAATCGCGAGGCACTGCTTGTTATACATGACCGCACCCTTGACGGACGGGTTGTCCTTGACGTATTCCTTGCCCGTCGCGGAAACGGACGGATAGCACAGGCCCCGCTCCGCAATATCGCGCTGCATCTCGATTTCCAGCTCGCGGTAAAACAGGTATCTGTCAATC
>JAEEGK010023341.1_pt1 | contig 12911 bp, 9 predicted proteins | sample 8958771 | NCBI WGS metagenome assembly JAEEGK01 (sample SAMN16246547, study PRJNA631951) | gut metagenome | biome: gut microbiome; feature: rumen; material: SC-attached | host: Bos | place: Iran: Karaj | collected 2018-10 | reverse complement strand
TCTCCACCGCCCTGTCCATTGTGACGATCCCGCTCTGGGCGGCGGTTTACTTTGGATAGAACAACAATCAAAAAATGCGCTGACCTCAACGGTCAGCGCATTTCTTTTATCATTTCTTGAGCCGCGGCGATCCGATGCGCAATCACACGCCGGACAAGCGGCGAAGAAAGATCGCTGTCAAAGCCGTGGTAGGAGCCGGCGATTTCGTTAAGCTCTACCGAAACGCCGTCCTTTTGTAGGGCGCTCGCATAGGCTACGGCCTCGTCGTGCAGCACGTCGATCTCTTGGGCTTCGATGTAGGCATCCGGCAGGTTTTTCAAGTCCTCACACCGCGCGGGAACCAGGCAGGGCAGCAGACTCTCGTCCGCGCCCTTCAAATACGCATCCCACATGGCCTTTGTCGCCTTGGGCGACCAGCAGGCGTCGGCGTACTTCTCATAGGAAGCATAAAGCTCCGCCCGGTCGTCCAGCACCGGATAGATCAGCAGCTGGCCCCTGGGCTGAGGGCAGGCACGGCCGCGAAGGCCGATGCACAGCCCTGCCGCCAGAGCCGCTCCGGCGCTGTCACCGATCACCAGAAGCCGGGAGGGATCCACCGCATGCCGCTGCAGTTCCAGCCACACGGCCATGCAGTCATTCAGCTGTGTCGGCGCGGTGAACTGCGGCACCAGGCGATATTCCGGCAGAAAGACGCGGGCGTTCAAGCCCCTCGCATACGCGCAGCCCAGCGCCAGCGCGGAGGTCTGCACCGGCAGATAGAAGCCGCCGCCGTGGATCATCAGCACGCCGGGCAGCGGATCGTCGCTGCTCTCGGGTTCCACAACGAAGCATGGGATCTGCGCGCCGTCGGCTGCTTGGACAGAGATTTTCCGGCAGGCAAGTCCCTCCGGCGGCCGAAAGGCCGCCGTCTGCTTCTGGTGGGTCAGGCACAGGATCTTCAGCATCCCCGCCATGGCGGCTTTGCCAGGGTCAATGTCCGGCATTTTCTGCGGGGCTTTCAGTTCGGGAGAATAGGAATAGCTCATTGGTACTCGTAGGTCCGGCGGGCGATGCCCAACTCCTCGTTGGTGGGGATCACCAGCACACGGACGGCGGAATCGGCGGCGGATATAACTTCCTCGTTTTGCGCGTTCTTCTCCTTGTCCAGCTTCACGCCGAGCAGCCCCAGCTTTTCGCAGACACGCTCGCGGAGGAGCGCGGAATGCTCACCGATCCCGGCGGTGAATACCAAATAGTCGAGCCGCCCCAGATCCATGGCGAAGGCGCCGATGTAGTGGACGATGCCGGTGACGAACACATCAAGGGCGAGCTTTGCCCGCTCATTGCCGTTTTGCGCGGCCTCGATCACATAGCGCAGGTCGTTCGACACACCGGAGATGCCCAGCAGACCGCCCTTTTTCTGCAGCCCCTGTAAAATCTCCTCGTCGCTCATGCCCTCGCTGCGGAGAAAGTAAGACATGCTGGTATCCATGTCGCCCACGCGGTTTGCGTGGATGAGGCCGGATTCCAGGCTCATGCCGAAGCTGGTGTCAACGCTCCTGCCGTTTTCAATGGCGCAGACCGAGCAGCTCCCGCCCAGATGGCAGGAGATGGCCTTGTAGTCTCTCCCTTGCTCGTTCAGCACGTCGGCAATATAGCCGTGGGAAGCGCCGTGGTAACCCAGGCGCTGTACGCCGTAGCGCTCGTACCACTCGTACGGAACACCGTAAATCTTCCGCTCCAGCGGGATATCCCGGTGGAAGGCTGTCTCAAAGCAGCCGATGAAGCGGGCCTCGGGCAGGAAGCCGCGCATGACGGCGATGGCGTCCAGATAGGCCCGATTGTGCAGCGGGGCTAGGCTAAGCCAGTCCTCCATGCCCTGCAGAACCTCTTCGTCCAGCTCGTGGATGCCGAAGTGGCCCTTGGAAAGCGTGGCCTTGTAGCCCACGCGCTCAATCTCGGTGACGGCGGAAATAACGCCCATGTCCGCCCCGGTCAGATAGTCGAGGAAGAGGCGGATGCCGCTTTCGTAGTTGGGGATGTCCGCCTTGTCGAAGGCGATCTTCTGCCCGGTGAGGCAGTTTTCATAGCGAAAGATCGCGTCATGATCCGAACCCACGCGCTCCACGCCGCACTGGGCGAGGACGCGGGCGTCGGGCATATCGTAGAGCTTGAATTTCAGGGAAGTGCTCCCCACGTTGCAGACAAGGATCTTCATCAGTAGCCTCCCAGATACTGGAGCATCTCCTGCATCTGCTTATCCCCGCCGGCCGCCGGCTTCCAATCCACCTGCAGCGCCGTGTAGCCCTGCTTTTCCAGCACGTCCGCAAAGGACTTGGGACCCACGTTGACCACCACCAGCTCCGAACGGAACAGGCTCAGCATCTTACTTGTATCAGCCATTACGCATCCCTCCTGAGTTTGATGATCTCAGACGCCAGCAGCGCGGCGCGGTAATTGGTGCGGCAGACCAGCACGCCCGCGTCCCGGAGTTCTTGCTCCTGTTTGCGGATGTCCTGCCAGTCTGCGGTGGTGCCAAGCACGGAGGCGATGAACACCAGCTTGCCGCCCCGGCTCTTTGCCAGCTCCTGCGCCTTGAGGATATCCGGCACCACATAGCCGCAGGGATCCATATGTCCCGGCGGGGTGAGGATGAAGTCCAGCACGATCACGGCCACGCTCGGGTCAGCCGCTTCTTTCAGGATCGCCGGGCGGCGGATGGATGCGTCGATGGCCGGGTGCGGACGGCCCAGAGTGTATTCCTCCTCGCCGTAGTCAATGGCGGTGTGTTCCCGGCTGGCCGCTCCTTCCGGCAGCTTCCATTCCGGGCTCATGGGGGCGTTGGACCAGAGGCCGCCGGTGGCCTCCCACATGGCGCGCATGCCCTCGTCCAGATAGGTGCCGCCGGTGTAAGCCCCGCGCACGTATTTCTGCTCGGGCGCCATGCCCTTCACGGCCTCTCCGGCGATCTCTTTCAGCTCGCTGAGGCTCCCGAGGGAGTAATCGTTATGGATCAGTTCCAGGGCCCGCAGGGCGCAGTCGTCCAGATTCCCCGCCCAGACGGAACCGGTCTCCTCAATGGTCTCTCTGTCACAGCCCATGAAGAACACCACCCGAGGCTTGCGCATCTGGCGGATGCGGGAGAGGAGCTTGTTCAGAACGCTGTCCGCAGGCTTGCGGGAAATGAGGATGATATATTTGGTCTCGGGGTCGGCCTCCAGGGCATCGATGCCCATGAGCATGGTGATGCCGCCCACCGGCTCCTTCAGGTCGTTGCCGCCTGTGCCGATGGTCTGGCTGACGCCGCTGCCAGCCTCGTGGAGGATGGCCGCTACGTGCTGGATGCCGGTGCCGGAAGCGCCCACGATACCGAAGGGGCCGCGGTTGTTGATACTGGAGAGTACCAGGGCCGCGCCGTTGATGTTGGCCACGCCGCAGTCCGGCCCCATGCAGAGAAGTCCCTTTTCCCGGGCCAGCTCCTTCATCTCCCGCTCCTGCTCCAGCGGCACGTTGTTGGAAAACACACAGCAGTGCATCCCGGCGTTGAGCGCCTTTTTGACTTCTTCCAGGGCGTACTCGCCGGGCACGGAGATCTGGCAGAGATTGGCTCTCGGTTCGGCCTCCTTGGCGGCAGCGGAGCTCAAATAACTCTCCGGCTTTTCCGTGTCGTCCGTGGGAGCGCTCTCGGCCCAAACAGTCTCGACGGCCTTTTCAAACGCCTCTTCGCTCTCGGCGGAGGCCACCAGCACATAGTCCGCCTCGGTGCAGGCGGCGATCTCCGGGGTACTTAGGCCGATCTCCTCGATGACCTCCTTGAACACCTGGGTGGCCATGCCCACATAGCCGGTCTCGATGCCGGGCTGCTCGTTTAAGATCGCGGTCTCGGACAGAGTCTCCAGAGAGTCGATGTACCGATCCCGCTCGATTTTCGTAAAGATCATTCCGCTTCGCCCTCCCGTCTTTTCACGTCCTCGACCATGCCGACGACGGCTTTTTTAAATACCTCCACCGGCAGCTCTGCCGCGCCCGCGCCGGCCTGACCGCCGGTTTTCAGGGCGCTGCCGCCGTGGCTGATGGGCAGGATGTTGAGCCCGACCACCTTGCGGATATCCACGCCCACGGGGAAGCCGCGGTAATCGTCCCAGGGGATGGGGGCGAAGCTATGCTCGCCCAGAGACACCTGGCGGGCCTTTTCCGTGCGCTCCTTGGCGTCCTTGAAGGTGCCGCCGGTCATACGCAGATAGGCGGGGCCCGCGATGGCGCTCATGCCGCCGAGGCCCCAGACCTCGGTGACGCAGCTGTCGCCCAGATAGCCCAGGAGATCCGCCTCCGTAGTGGTGGGCTTGAGGAAAATACCGGAAATGAGCGGCGCCTTGGTGGTGTACCACTTGTTGCCGGTTCCGGCCACCTGGATGCCGAACTCGATGCCGTTGCCGCCCATGCCCGCCATGACGGTGGAGTAGGGCACCTGCTTGGCGGAGGCCATGATCGCCTCCACACCCGCCATCATCACATGCAGGAAGAAGCGGTCGTTGGCCGCGATCTCCTTGATGACCTTATCCCGGGCCGGATGATCCACGTCCAGCAGCCAGGGCACCAGTTCCAGAGCCAGCGCCATGGAGGCCGCGGGCTGCCGGTTGTGGTTTTCGTCGCCCATGCCTGCCGTTTTGGACAGCACGCGGATCAGATCGATGCCGCCGGAGTTCCTGACGGCCTCCCCCAGCACCGCCGCGTAATCGCCGCGGATAAAGCGCAGGTTTTCCTCCACATCCTCGCCGTAGATGCCCCAGCGGAGCACACGGGGATTGGAGCCGGGATGGGGCACGCAGAAGCCCTTGCCGCCATTGGTCTTATCTTCTACGACGAATACCGGCATGCTGGCGGACATGACGCTGGAGGCCGCGTTGCCGCAGTTGTAGTCCTGGGAAGGGGCGATCCTGATCTCCCCGCGCAGCACCATCTCCCAGGCCTCGTCCACATTCTTGGCCAGGCCGTCGTGGCAGGCCGCGCCGCAGACCGCGGTTTTCAGCGGGATGGGCAAATCTTTCGGCTCGATGGGCGGGCCGGGAACCAGAATGAGATTCGGCTCCATGCCGGGCACCGCTTCCAGCGCGGGCAGGACGTCTGTCCAGACCGGGCGGCCCTTGGTCATGATCTCGATGACCTTTGCGTTGGCCGCCGCCACTTTTTCAGGTACAGTCATTTACTTTTCCTCCTTGATGACGACGCAGGCGTGTGCGCCCAGTTTGGGGATCGTAATGGTCAGCTTTTGATTTTCCAGCGCCCAGCGGACATTGCCGGGCTCGTCCAGATTTTCGCAGCAGGCAGTCCCCTTCTCCCAAGGGATCGTGATGCTCTGGTCCGTGAGTAATGCCGGATCGAAAAAGCTGTTGCCGAAATGGCCGCTGCCGTTAACGAAGTGGACGACCTCAAAGTCCTCCTTGCGGCCGTGGGTGACCTCCACCGTCGGGTGCAGGTGTTCGGAAACCGGGCGGCAGGGGCAGAGCCTTGTCAGAACATACTGCAGGAATATGAGCCAGTTGTCAAAGCCGTCCGTATAGTAGTTCGTGGCCGGATACCAGGGGATCGTCACCCCAAAGCCCTCGCCGCAGGGCATTCGGGTCGCCGCGGGGAAATCCGTGGGCGCCTCCGTCGGGTAGCACAGCTCCGGCGGGCCGAAGCGCTCGGGCATGAGAAGATTGCCGATCTTCTCGACGCCTTCCTCATAGTCCCGCTCCCAGTAGCTCTTGCCCACCATGAAAAGGCTCCGGTCGGCATCGCCCACACGCAGCATCGCGCCCAGCGCCTGAGCGTTGCACTTGCCGCCTTCTTTCACGCCGAAACAGGACAGCTGTGGGAGTGCGCCGCTTGCCAGCAGCGTGCCGCCCTGCTGCACCCAGGCCATCAGCTTTTCCAACGCAGCCGGGGCAAGGCGCTGCTTTTCGGGGAGGATGATCGTCTTGTATTTACCCAGGTCAATCTTCGCAAGTCCGCCGGAGAGAGTCTCGTCAAAGAGAATGTGGCTCTCGGTGAGGGCGCGGATCCAGCCGCGCTCCTCGGCGTTGGGGATCACGTAGGCCTCCCGCACCAGCAACGTATCGGCTGCAGAGGTGACACCGTAGCAGACGTCTTCGTGCTCGGCGGCGTAGCGGAACACCTTTTGTACCCGGGGATAGGCGCTCCTGTCTTCCTTGTCGTAGAGCCTGCCCATCACGTAGTAGTCGAGCCCGCCGAAGTTAGAGAGCGTCTGCCAGAGCCGCAGCTCCTGGAAGGCGGGGTTCACCGCCACATGGCGGTAGGCAAAGCCCATGAAATCCACATCGGCCACGTCCGCCTCCTGCCCCATGCCGCGGATGGCGCGGGCGTTGGAAGAGGCCTGATACTGCCAGTGGGGCAGCTCGCGGCCGAACTCGCTGTTGGATTCCTGCCGCACATAGTCCACCGAGCAATAAGCGAGCTCGGGGTTTGTTTCCCGCAAAAGCGCCGTAATGCGCTTCTTCTGCGCGCCCGAGAGCTCCTGCATGAAACGGAAGTAGACCATGCTGGCTTTGTCGGTGCGGGATAGCTCCACGGGAACGTCCATGCCGTACTTGGCCTTGAAGGCGCTGCGGCAGGCTTCGCACTGGCAGGGCCCGTGGCGGTTCATGCTGTAGTCCACGATGACGCCCGTGGCCGTGCCCATGTTGCAGTAAATGCCGTCAAAGGGGATCGTTTGAAACATCTCCTTGAGGATCTCATCCATGTACCCGCCCTGATAGCCGCCGGAGAGGCAGGTCTGCACGGTGCCGTTGTAGATCAGCGGCTCTCCGTCCGGCTTGCGGTAGGCCCAGTCGGGATGGCGTTCATAGACTGAAACCGGAATCTTGGAGAAATCCGTCCGGGCGATGACCTTGACACCCTGCTCATGGCAGCGATCCACAAGGCGCTTCAGGTCGAAGCCGTCCAGGTACGCGCTGCGCGTATGATCTTGCAGCTGAGTGGGGTAGCTCGCGATCAGGCCCGCCGCGTTGAGCATCACGGCGTTGCAGGAAAAATCCTTCAGAGACGCAAGAAAAGCTTCCTCGTTGAAGTCCTTTGTGTCGATCTCCCGGAAATTCGGCTGGATCACCCGCCAGGGATATCCGTTCCACCAATGGGCCATGCGATCTCCTCGCTTTCTTCTGATTTCGTGATCCTATTCTATGGAACATGGGCCGGACGGTAAATCTCTATATTCGTCAATGCGTCCTCATTTTTGCTTTCCTATTAAAAAGACGGCCTTCCCGGAGAGGGAAAGCCGTTTCGTTTACTATGAAAGCTGCGCTTCCATAGTATTTTTATACGCGCCATTCTCGCCGCTTAACGCGGCAACCGAATGGCATGCGTAATAATCCCCATGCTGGCTACACTTTCATTGACCGTGCTACGGATTCTTCCACATTGGGATTACTTTGCAGGCAGCATTTTGTGGATGATCCCGGCCAGCTCCCGGGGACTCTCGCGGCAGCCGCCCTCCAGCCACATACGAAGGATCGTAACGAAGCCCGATTTGGCATAGGCAAAATAGTATCGCATCCGCGCTTCACTCTCCACCCGATGGGCGAGGAAGAGGGGCTGGATCTTCTTTTCCCAGAAGAGCTGGTAGCCGTCTTCCAGCGCGGCGTCGCCGTTCTTTCTCAGGTAAGCCCGGTAAAAGTACCGGTTCTGGCCGATGTAGGAGATCAGCGGCTCCAGCGCGTCGCTGGAGCTTTCCAAGCGCGTCAGGAAATCGCCTTGACTTCCCACCGTGCGGAACAGTCCTTTCTGGATCTCCTTTTCCGTCTTTTCCATCAGGTCGGGAATATCCCGGTAGTGCCGGTAGAAGGTTGAGCGATTGATTTGCGCCGCCTCGCAGAGCTCAGACACTGTGGGCTCCTTCTCCCGCTCGAGGAAGCAAAGCAACTCCTGCCGCAGCCGTCGTTCCGTCTCCTGATGGAGCTGGTTGTTGGCCGTATTCATAAAAGCTCCTCCTTCACGCGCTTATACTCACTTGCAAAGATCACGGCAGCGATCAGCGCCGCTCCTATATCCGCCGCCATGTGCGCCGCCGCAATGCCGAGGAAGCCAAACAGGGCGTGCATCCCATACAGCAGCGGGATCAGCAGCAGCCCCTGCCGCAGCAGAGAGACCACGATCGCACTTTTGGCCTTCCTCGTACTCTGCAGGAAATTCGTACAGAGATATACCACGCCCAGAAACGGCGCGCCCGCCATAACGTAAAGCATGAACTGTTCGCCCATGGCGGCAACCTCCGCTTCCTTGAGAAAGAGAGAGATGAGGAAATGCCGGAAAGCAAAGCAAAACGCCACCGCACCGAGGCCGATGCCGCCGGTGAGCAAAGCCAGCTTTCGCAGGGTCTCCCGCAGGCGGGGCAGATTCTTTGCGCCGTAGCAATAGGCGAGCAGGGGCTGCACGCCCATGCAGATCCCCATCTGCACCATGGAGATCAGCATGCTGGATTTGCCCGCCGCGGCGCGGGCCGCGATGGCGTCCGTCCCATGCTGAGAGAGAAGGCTGTTAGAGAAGGTGGAGGCAAAACCGGAGAGCACCGTGCTGGCCGCGTTGGGAAGGCCCAGCGCCGCGATCGACAGCAGCTCGCCCGGCGCGGCCAGAGCCCGTTTGGGGTCCAGTGATATTACCGCCGCCCGGCGGAGGCAGTAGAAAAGATAGTAAGCGGTGCCGACCACATTGCCCAGCACCGTGGCGATCGCGGCACCCGTGGTGCCCCAGCGGAAGACGAGGATAAACAGCGGGTCGAGCAGGATATTGGTAAAGGTTCCGGTCAGGTTTCCGATCAGGCCCTCTTTCACGGCGCCCTCCGAGCGGATCAGCATCCCCATCGACGAGGGCAGCAGCATGAAGGCCGTACCGAGCGCCAACACATTCTGATACTGTTTCGCGTCCTCCCACATCTCGGGCTTGGTACCGAGCAGCCGGAGCAGTGGCGTTTGAAAGCTGAGCAGCAGGACACTGACCGCAAGGCCGATCCCGATAGCCGCCCAGAAGCAGAGGCTGGAGGTGTTCTTCGCTTTTTCCGTGTCCCCGGCGCCGATGGCGTTGGCCAGGATCGCGCTGCCGCCCGCTCCGAGCATGGTGGCAAGCGCCATGATGATGCTGAACACCGGCATGACGATGGAGACAGCCGCTACCTTGGCGGTATCCCGCAGCTGGGCGATGAAAAAGAGGTCGGCCATGTTGTAGAAGATCATGACCACAATGGTCAGCAGGCTGGGCAGCGCCAGCGAAAAGATCGAACGCCAGACCGAGCTGTCCCGAAACAGCGCCTCATATCTGCTTTGTTTTGTGTCCATGGGCCGCCTCCTTTTCTGATTTGATCTTATTATACGAAAGGCCGAAGGACGACGCAAGAAACAATATTGCGATATTTGTTGCAGTAATAAAGTGGGCAAATATGAAAACATGAAATCAAATCTGCGGATGGGCAAGGGGCTGCTGTTCTGTCATAATGAGACCAGAAAACACCGCAGGAGGGATATCTAATGCCGAAGATCAATAAAGTGGTGACCACGGTCTGGTACAATAAGCAGAACATGCACGACCTGCGCCGGGTCTTCCCGGATGCCGAATTCGTCTATGTGGATTTTTATGATAAGGAGCGCCTGACCGAAGAAGTCAAAGACGCGGACGTGGCCATTGTGATGGGCGACGTGGATCCCTGCCTGCTGGGGGAAAACAGCCTCAAATGGATCCAGTGCGACCATGCCGGGCTCAACGGCTCCGCCCGGCCGGAGGTCTTTGCCCGCGGCATCCCAGTGACCGGCGCGGCAGGACGCAGCGCTCCCGTACTGGCCGAGCACGCCGTGTATTTCATGTTCCAGGGCTGCTATCACACGAAAGAGCTGCTTGCCGCCCAGGAAGAATGCCGTTGGGGCGTGGATGGCAGTGAGAGCTGGCGAGGACTCTACGGGCGCACGGCGGGCATCATCGGCATGGGCAACAACGGCCGCCTGCTGGCCGAGCGTCTCCATGCCTTCGGCATGAAGATCATTGCCTATAACCGCTCTCCCATTCAGGGACTGGACTATATCGACCAGAAGCTCTCCGGTAAAAACGGCGACACCGTCGAACCGCTGCTGCGGCAGTCGGACTTTATTATCCTCACCATCGCGCTGACCGACGAGACCTATCACATGCTGAACAAAGAGACTTTCCGGCATTGTAAGCCCGGCGCGTTTCTGGTAAACATGGCCCGCGGCGGCCTTGTCTGCACGGAAGACCTGATCGAGGCTTTGAAGGACGGCACCCTTTCCGGCGCCGGATTGGACGTGTTCGAGGAGCAGCCGCTTTCACCCGATTCCCCGCTTTGGCACATGCCCACGGTGTACATCACGCCGCACTGCACGCCCCAGGTACCCGACCGGCAGGCGGCCACCATCGCCATCATCCGGGAAAACGCCCGCCGCTTTGAGGCCGGCGAACCCTTAATGAATCTCATGCGTCCCTCCGACGCTGTCACCGGCCAGAAGGCCGAGGGCGGCTGGGCGCGGATGATGAATTCGGGTCTCAGCAAGGAGCAGATCGCCGCCATGCCGCTGGAGAAATACCTTGGCGTACGCGGCTGGACGGATCCCTCCGAATGGATGTAAAAGCGACTTATACTCTCACTCCTCTCTTTTCTCACGAGGCGCAAGCACAGAGATTCGGCTTGCGCCTCAATTATGTCGATTTTTCATTTTAACAAAACATAAACATTTCTCCAATAAAACACAAACAAGCCTCCTGTATTCTCAGAACATCCCAAGCGAAGAACTTAACAACACACCACGAAACATGGAGGAATATACAATGAATAACAATAAAAATCGTAATGAGCTTTACATCGTCACCGGCGCGGCCGGCAATCTGGGCAGCGCCATCGTCCGCAATCTGGTCGCAAACGGCAAGACTGTCCGCTCCTTTGTCCTTCGCGGCGAGGAAGCCGCCCGCCATCTTCCCGAAGGTGCCAACGTCTATGAAGGAGACGTGACCGATGTTTCTTCTCTGGACACGCTCTTTTCGGATATCCCCGAGGACACCGCGGTCTACTGCATCCACTGCGCGGCCATGGTCTCCGTCAGCAACCTGGTGGCGGACAAGATCTGGCATGTCAACGTGGATGGTACTCAGAACATCATCGACCAGTGCAAGACCCACGGCGCGCGCCTGATCTTCATCGGCTCCACCGGCGCCATCCCTGAGGAGCCCAAGGGCACGATCATCCGTGAGGTGGAGAGCTTTGACCCCAACGCGGTCATTGGCATTTACGACCAGACCAAGGCTGCCTCCTGCCAGCTCGTTCTGGACGCCATCCACGCAGGCGAGATCGACGGCTGCCTGATCCTGCCCAGCGGCATCTCCGGCCCCGGCGACTACACCTTCGGCAATGTGGCCGGCGTCATCAAGGAGTATGTGGAGGGCAAAATGCCCGCCGGCGTCGAGGGCACCTTCAACTGCGCCGACAACCGCGACATGGCCGAGACCATCGTCCGCGCCTGCAAGGAAGGCCGCAGCGGAGAGAGCTACATTCTCGGCGGCGATCAGATCGGCATGAAGGAGGTCTTCGACATCCTCGCGGAGCACACAGGCCTGCCCACCATCAAGACCATCCTGCCCGCCGGTATGGGCAAATTCCTCGGCAGCATGAGCGACATGGCCGAAATGGTCACCCACAAGCCCCAGCGTATGACCAGCTTCGCCGTGTATAACCTCGTGCGCAACAACGAATTCGACTCTTCCAAAGCCGAGCGCGAGCTGGGCTACAGCCCCCGCTCCATGGCGCAGAGCATCGCCGAGGAGATCGACTGGATGATCGGCGAGGGCATCGTCACCCTGCCTGAGCCAAAGGAGCCGGATACCCGCAGCTTCCAGGAGAAGTTCGCCGAGGCCAACAGTGCCATCGGCCACAGTATCGCCCAGGGCGTCAAAGCGGCCGGACACGGCGTCGCGGTGGGTTGCAAGGCCGTGGAGCACGGCGTGGTCGCCATGGCGGATGGGATCGAGGACGGCATTCACGCCATGGGCGAGAACTTCCGCGAGATGACCATGCTGCGTGCGGGCGCCGCTTATGAAGCCGCTCCCGCAGTTGACGAAAACGAGGGCGGCATCGTCAACTCTTACGAAAACACCGAAGCGCTAAGCAAGAAATTCCCGGTGGAGCATCCCACCACGATCCTGCCCGGCATGGAGACCGCGATCCGGAACCGCCTGCTCAACGGCTTTGAAAACTGGAACCGGGGCTTTGAGGCCTGGAAGGCCTGGGGCGACATCCTCTACACGCCCGCGTCCATGTACAATGTCCACGGCGTGCGTCTGACGCTGCCGGAGTACCAGCAGGCCATGCTGCTGACCCTGCGCAATAACGACATCCAGATGGGCAAATTCCGCAACATGGTCGTCAACGACGACTGGGTGGCCATCCACTACGATATCGCCACCATCAACCGGGAGACCGGCGAGACAAAGCCCGGCAGCGTAATGGAATTTGTACAGTTTGAAAACTACGGCGAGGGCCTGGACACCCGCGTGGTGGAGGGCTGGGCCGGCACCAAGGGCAAGGACTACGAGGGTCTGCTGCGCCTGCTGACGCCGGAGGAGCGGGAAGCGCAGGAGCAGGCCAGAGCCGAAATCCTCTCCCGTGAGATCCCAGAGATCGACGTGCTGGCGGTTCGCTACCCGGTCAAGCACCCCACCTCCGTCCGCACGGCCCTGGGTCGCGAGATTCGTCAGGCGATCCTGCTGGACTTCGACTGCTGGAACAAGGGCTATGACCAGTGGGAAGCCTGGGCCAGACGCACCCTGTCCGAGGACTTCGTCTGCCATACCGACTTCGGCGACGCAGACCGCGAGCAGTATCTGGAGGCCTCCCGCGTCTGGTCCGATGAGAAGCAGAGCAAGCGCCTCTACTTGGATGACCG
>JAEEGK010023340.1_pt1 | contig 12911 bp, 8 predicted proteins | sample 8958771 | NCBI WGS metagenome assembly JAEEGK01 (sample SAMN16246547, study PRJNA631951) | gut metagenome | biome: gut microbiome; feature: rumen; material: SC-attached | host: Bos | place: Iran: Karaj | collected 2018-10 | reverse complement strand
ATAATTCAATTGATTTAAAATGAATAATATGAAAAAACTACTAACACTTTTGTTCGCATTCATTGCGATGGTGAGTTCGCTTTCCGCTCAGGAATCCGAGCCAGATTATCTGTGCTTTGAAGTTGAAGCTGGGACAACGATTGGTCTGGGTACATCGATTTGGAATAGTTCCACTTACACGTATGTCTTTAAAGATGATGTGGATATTCAATATTCATTCGATAAAAAAAACTGGTCTCCTTTGAAATACAACGAAATAAATGTGGAAACTGATTGCTACGTTTATTTCAAAGGAACAAATACCTGTTTTTATAAAATTGTTGAAGAAGAAAAAAAGATTTATGCGGTTTACTTTGTCGTTTCCAAACCGTTTAAATGTTCGGGAAACATTATGACTCTAATTGATGAAACAGGAGAAACAACAACTCTAACAGAAAAATATGCTTTTGCTCATTTTTTTGAAAGTACTCCTATTGTCACAGCTCCAAAATTACCAGCATTAGTTTTATCTGACCACTGTTACGAATATATGTTTGATAGATGTCTCAATCTAACAGTTGCACCAGAATTACCTGCCACTACGTTATCAGATTGCTGTTACAAATATATGTTCGAGTATTGTGAAAGTCTAACAACCGCACCAGAATTGCCTGCAACTGTCTTGGCTATAAGTTGTTATGAAAATATGTTTTTTGGATGCAAAAGCCTTTCAATTGCACCTAAGTTGCCTGCAATCAATTTGACCGAGCAATGTTATCTTGCGATGTTTACTAATTGCACTAATCTTAAAACCGCGTCCAAACTACCTGCAACCACAATGGCAAATAGTTGTTATACTTATATGTTTGAGGGATGTACCAATCTTCTAATTGCTCCTGAATTGCCTGCAACTACTTTGGCTGAAAGATGTTATGAGTCAATGTTTTTACAATGTAAAAGTTTGAAAACGACGCCTGTACTTCCAGCAAAACAATTGAAAAGGTTTTGTTACCATCAAATGTTTGAGGAATGTTATAACTTGGAGAAGGCTGCACCCATATTATTTGAAACACCCAATCCCCCCTTATATATGTATCCGTGTTGGAGGTATATGTTTAGTAGTTGCAACAAATTGAAGTATATTTCGGTAAGGTTTACCAAATGGAAATATAGACAAATTAATACGAGATATGGCGATTATGAAGACGTTTATGTGACTAAACAATGGGTTAAGAACATTAATAATGGAAAAGGAACTTTTGTTTGCCCCGCAACTTTGCCAAAAGAATATGATGAAAATTGTATTCCTTATGGATGGACGGTTAAATCATTGGATGAGATAACTGGCTATAACGTTCGTGTTGCCGAATCTTCAAAGGATTACATTACCACTTCGGAAACAATGGAGATTGAGGCTGGTTCAAAAATATATGTTGCTGTGATAGACAGGACATACGAAGGTTATGCAGTTTCCAATTTGTCTGTCGTAGATGACAATCAAAATCCAATTGCAATAGAAAATGAAGGTGCGGTGTATTCATTTACAATGCCAGCGAAAGATGTGACTATTAGCGTGTCGTATGTCCGTGTCAATTATACAATCAGTACCGATGAATTTTCGACAGCTGATAAAAATAACGCATATTTTGGCGATAAAATTAGAGTATCTGTTTCAGATAGAGTTGGTTATAAGTTAGTTTCTGCAACGTGCAATGGAAGGCGATTGTACGTTACCGACAACAATGCAGAGTTCTCTATGCCCGCCGCAAATGTGGAGATTAAAACTAACTATTCACTTATAGAATACAATATCACCACCGATGAGTTTATTACGCCCAACAAATCGAAAGCAACTATCAATGACAAAATATCCTTCACCGTTGCCGACCGCACTTCTGACGGATACAAACTTGAAAAAGTATTTGTAAACAATGTTGAATTTTCGGGGCGCGAATTGGATATGAAGGACTATTTGCAGGATGTTACAATCAACGCCGTTTATTCAAAAATTGATTACTCAATTATAGTCGACGAATATTCGAGCGTAGATAAAAACAAAGCAAATGTCGGCGACAAAATCACAGTTACCTTTAATGACTTGGACGGTTATAAATTTATTTCGGCGACGTACAATGGTAATCCTTTGACCGTTTCCAATAAAAAAGCGGAGTTTCCTATGCCTGCCGCAAATGTGGAGATTAAAACTAATTATTCACCTATCACATATATCATTCGTACCGATGAATATGTAACACCAAGCAAAACACGAACGACGATTAATGACAAAGTTTCGTTCTCTATTGCCGACCGTACCGCAGAGGGTTACAAACTTGACAAAGTTTTGGTGAACAACGTTGAGTTTACTGGTCGGGAGTTCGAAATGAAAGACTATGTGCAGAATGTTGAGATTAAAGCCGTTTATTCAAAAATCGTTTACACAATCACGACCGATAAATTTACGTCCACCGATAAAACTACTGCAAATGTAGGTGATGATATTTCTGTAACAATCAAGAATAGAGATGGTTATAGATTTGTTTCGGCGTATTATAATGGAAAAAGGTTGAGTGTTTCCTACAAAAAGGCAACATTTACTATGCCTGCCGCAAATGTAGTAATAAGCACCAATTATTCACTTATCGACTACGATATTACTACCAATGAGTTTGTTACGGCAAACCAATCAAAGGCGACAATCAACGACAAAGTTTCCTTCACTGTTGCCGACCGCACCGCAGAGGGCTACAAACTTGACAAAGTTTTAGTAAACGATGTTGAGTTTGCTGGACGGGAGATTGATATAAAAGACTATTTTACGAATATAACAATCTCGGCTGTTTATTCAAAGATTGGTTACACAATCACCACAGACGAATTTTCTACTGTAAATAAAACCACTGCAAATTTAGGTGAAAATATTTCTGTAACAATCAAAAACAGAGATGGTTATAAGTTTGCGTCTGCAAGTTATAATGGAAATGCGTTAGTAGTTTCCAATAATAAGGCATCGTTTACAATGCCCGCCGCTAATGTGATGATTAAGACAAATTATTCGTTAATCGAATACAATATCACCGCCGGAGATTTTGTAACAGCAAACAAATCAAAGGCAACTATCAACGACAATGTTTCTTTCTCTGTTGCAGACCGTACTTCTGACGGTTACAAACTTGATAAAGTTTTGGTTAACAATGTTGAGTTTGCAGGACGAGAGATTGATATGAAAGACTATTTGCAGAATGTTGCCATTACAGCGGTTTATTCAAAAATCGGTTACACAATTACCACGGATGAGTTTTCTACTGTAAATAAAACCACTGCAAATGTAGGTGATAATATTTCTGTAACAATCAAAAATATAGATGGTTATAAGTTGACATCTGCAAGTTATAATGGAAATGCCTTAGTAGTTTCCAATAATAAGGCATCGTTTACAATGCCCGCCGCAAATGTGGAGATTAAGACAACTTATTCGATTATTGACTACAACATCACCGCCGGAGAATTTGTAACAGCAAACAAATCGAAGGCGACAATTAATGACAAAGTTTCATTCTCAATTGCCGACCGTACTTCTGACGGTTACAAACTTGACAAAGTTTTGGTGAACAATGTTGAGTTCTCAGGTAGAGAGATTGATATGAAAGATTATTTGCAGGACATTACAATTACTGCCGTTTATTCAAAAATCTACAATGAGGATTTGTTTGTAAGTGATATGGAGGTCGAAACAGATAGTTATTGTGCAGGGGATATTTTGAATTTGACATTCAAAACAAACAACATTGCTAAGAAATATCAAATTTTGTTTGCTGAAAGTGCTAAAAATGACGGCTTCCAAGATACGGATTTCGGAAATGTTGTCACACCTGAGAAACAATCAGTATCGTTTGAAATTCCCCAAACTGCTAAATACGGCAAATATCAAGGCTTCATAAAAGTTGTTGACTTGTACGGAAATGTTAGTGAAAAATATCCTTTCGATTTCAATATCGGCTATCCCAACGATATTATCGAAACTAAGTATTCCGACCTGATTTGTGTAAACAATTTCAACAACAATTACACTGCCTATCAATGGCTCAAAAACGGCAAAGAAATCGTTGGTGCCAACAAACAGTTTTTCATCGATTATCCGATGTTGAACGGCGTTTACAGTGTAATAGTTACTGACAAAGGCGGCAACAAAATCAGAGTTTGCGATTTTAAAGTCAAGGATTTGACATCCAAAAAGTCAACGGCTATGGTTGTGAAAGTTTATCCAAACCCTGCAATTAGTTCGCAGCCAGTAACAATTGCAATTGACGGTTTTGAAGAAGACACGAAATACGAAATTGTGATTTACAATCAGTTGGGCGCGTTGGTACAAAGACTGCCCAATGCACAAGAAACAAATATAATCCGCTTGCAATCTGGTGTTTACAGCGGTGCAGTTGTTTCTCAGAAAGGTAAACAAACGTTCAAACTAATCATTAGCGACTAATAAGATGAAGAAATTAGTAATCATAACATTGATTTTGATGTTTGCCAGCAATCTGTATTCACAGTCTGTGAAGCAAGATTTTCTCACTTTGGGCTTTGGGGCTGGCATTCACGGATTGTCTTATAACCTAAATGGTTATGGTGACAAGAAATCGAATATGGGCTACAAATTCCAGATTGGGTACAAGCATCTTTTTACTCAGAAGATTGGCATTGCGACTGGATTGGAATTTGTGAATTACAATTCGTCTGCCACTACAAATTTTGTTCAGCCGATAGAGCGAGCCGTGGATGAAGACAACAAGAATTACACTCATCGCACATATTTCAACGACTTGGAAGAGAAACAAAAGATTAATCAACTTGCGATACCTGTTGAGATGGTGTATGTCATCGATTTGGTATCTAAGTTAAGTTTGCAGATAGATGCAGGTTTTTACGTTGGCATCCCTGTTGGCAACAATTTTAAGACAGCATCAGGAAATTTGGAGACAAGACGTTTTTATTATGAGCAAAATTTGGAAATCTATGGCGATTACAGCCAACATCATCTTTATACCAGATCAGATTTTAAGGGGGAATATGATTTTAAACCGACCTTTGGCGGACTATTGGGAACACAATTTTTGTACTCGGTGGACGAGAGATTAAAACTGTGCGCCGGTTTTTACGGTTCGTTGTCATTCTCGTCGTTGGTGAATGGCACGGATGCTATACTCTATAATCCCGATTGTATGGCGCGTGATGCGTATTCCGATACAAAGTACAATGGAGTCTTAAATTCTAATCTAACGAAAAAAGTTAATCCTTTTGCGGTGGGGTTTTATATTGGGTTATGTTATAGGATAAATATGCCTTAATGTCGATGCCCATAATCAGAAGTTTTTCCGCCCCCTCGTCGCCACCCAAATCACCACCGGCGCACCAAATACTGGCGTTACGGCGTTCAGGGGCAATTGTCCCAACGACGGAAAACCGGTGCAAATGATATTGCAGCACAATGCCACAACCGCGCCGCAGAGCATTGTGGAAGGCATCAGGCGGCGGTGGTCGGAGGTTTTCAACAACAGCCTTGCAACGTGCGGCATCGCCAATCCGATGAACGCCACGGGGCCGCAATACGCCGTTACAATCGCCGTCAAAATTCCCGTTGTGAGCAACAGGAAAAGTCGGCTTTTCTTGACATCAACGCCAACCGACGCAGCGTAATTTTCGCCGAGGAGAAGGGCGTTAAGTTTTTTGGTCATTAATGTTCCTGACAATAATCCTGCACCGCAAACCATCAGAAATACAGGTATTTGCGAGAGTTGGACGTTGGCAAAAGTTCCCATTCCCCACACTGCAAAAGTCTTAACGGATTCGGCGGGCGACCAAAAATTGAGCAATTCAATCGCCGACGCGCCCATACTGCTTATCATTATGCCGATTATCAACAGCATCGTGTTGCTCCTGACCGCCGCCGAGAGCGACATTATCAGCATCAACACCGCCGACGCCCCAATCATTGCGCCCGAAACCACCGCGCCCGCCGCCATTGTGCCTGTAATCATCGTTACCACCGCCGCGCCCACCGATGCGCCCGTCGAAATTCCCAAAATCGAAGGACCTGCCAATGGATTGCCGAGCGTGGTCTGCAACATCAATCCCGCCGCCGAGAGTGCCGCGCCCGCCAAAATCGCCGTCAGACATTGCGGTATGCGGATGTCAAAGAGGATTTTGGCGGTTACGGGGTTTGTGTCGGGGTTTTTGATTACCGACCACAACTCCCTCAGCGGAATGTCCACAGAGCCATTTACGAGTGAAACAATAATCAACGCCAACAATATGAAAATCAATATGATAGTTGTCTTTTGCATTATTGTAAACGTTGGAAAAATTGTGGCTTGTAATCCTTAACCCATTGAGGATTAGAGATGTAGGCGAGTTCGCGCAGGAGAATGTCGGGGCGGAAGGGCGTAACGTCATAATAAGGCGTCGCCCAAGTGTTGCAGGCGTAGATTTTGCCGGTTTTAAAAGCCTTGAAATCCTTGTAATTTGGATTTTCGGCTGCCAAAAGGTCGAGAGTAAGCGTCTGATTCTCACCGTAATACTTAAAAATCCAAAAATCCGCGTCGTGCGCTTTGGCATATACTTGTTCAAATGTCAACGGCACGGAAACTCGCCCATTTTCGGCGGTCAAATCGTCAAAAATATAAAAAAATCCCGCGTCCTTGTAAAACTCGCCCGACGTGGAGCGACCTGTGGGCACGTACCAAGTCTGTTGATACATTTTTTCAGTGAGCAAAGTAGGTCGGTACGACGACAACGAAACCTGCAAAAAAACTTCTTCGTAATTGCGCTTTACCACTTCAAAAATGCTGTCTGCTTCGCGCTCCTTGCCCGTCAACATTCCGTAAAATTTAATCCATTCAGCCTGTCCGAGCGGCGTATTTTCCATATAATCAACGCAATCCACCACGGGAATCCCTGTTGCGCCATAGAACCCTGTGGTCTGCATACCGTCGTATGGCGACATCAAAACCGCGTCGGGCGCAAGTGTCAAAATTTTTTCGCGGTCGGGGTTGGCGGTGTAGCCGCAGTCTTTTATTTTTTCTTTTTTAATTAATAATTGCAACGTGCTGTCAATCACGTATTTTGCATCACATACGCCGCCAATTTCGTCAGTTGCGCCGAGCGTCTTAAACAATCCCGCGTGGAGCGACGTGCAGATAAGCGCGTTCCTGAGCGGTACTCTGATAATTGTGCCTTCGGGTGCATTTTTCGGTGCATCTAAATTGCTGTCAATCAAAATATAACGCCGCGAAATTTTCGCAGTGTCGGCGGGATTGCGCACCTCGGCGATGCGGTAGCCGTCGGCTCCGTCGTAAATGCGGAGTAGGGTGGAGTGCCGCAACTCCAACATTGTCGCGGAGGAAATGTCGCTTTTAATGGATTGACGGCAACTAATTGATACACAAATAATTGCCGTAAAGAAAATGATTTTTTTTAGCATACGTTTTATAATAAAAAATTTAAGCGAATTTAAAAAATAATTCGTTTCAATTCGTTTCAATTCATTTAAATTCGCTTAAATTTATGTTTAAAAAAAGTCTGCGCACCAATTAGAAAATCACCGCCTTGCTTGGGCTGATGCTACTTGTCTCAAATTTTTCCAACAACTTGCCGTCCTTGTCGAAACGGTAAATTGTGCCGTTGGTTTTGTAGTCGGTGGTGCCGATGTAGAGGTCGTGGGATGCGTTGTCGATGTCAAAGAGATACACTGTTGCTGTGGCGAGTTCGGGTGTGGCGGAGAGGTCGAGGATTGCCTTGTCCTTGCCGGTATTGACGTCGCGCACGAAGAATGAAGTGTTGGTGGTGGGGGTCCAATTTTCGTCATAGACAGTGGCAACGTTGGCGCAGAATAGTTCGCCTTCGTAAGTGCCAATCATTTTGGTAGCCGCGCCGGTGGGGGTCAGCGTGCCTTTGTTGATGTCGAGGTTGAGCATTTCCACAGAGTACGACGGCGTGTAATACGTGATGTAAACGCTGTCCTTGACTACTGCAACATTCTGATAGTTGCCGTAAACATCTGATGTGATGTGTTTTGCGAGGGTGAATGTGCTGAGGTCAACGATGGAAATCCTGTTGTCGGGCACCGACTTGCCGTCCGCACCCGTTTGCTGCGAGTTGCAGACTACAAGATAGTTGCCCTTTACGGCGATGCCTTCGGGATTGTTGCCGACCTCCACAAAAGCAACCGGTGCGGCGATTGACGTGGTGTCAAACTTCGCAACCTTGCCGCCGTAGGTGGAGACATAGACGTATTTGCCGTCGGCGGCGAGGCTGCGCGGCTGACCTTCGTCTGCCTTGAATTGATATTTTTCTATCACTTTGCCGTTGTTGTCCAACTTTGCCAAATAGTTGCTGCCCCACACCGAAAGATAGAGCCTGTTGCCGTAGGCGATGAGGTCTTGACCCGTGTCGCCAATCTTCTCGCCGTTAATAGTGGCGAATACATCCTTCTGCAAAGTGGTAGGCTCGGCGTAAGGATGATAGAGGTCAAGTGTGGAATTGTTGGCGGTCCAAGAGCCTTCATTGAGGATGAAGACCTTTGTAGCAACCGGGTCGATAATTGGTTCCGGCTTGTCTTCTTCGTCGTCGCCGCACGATGTGAAGGCGATTGCGGTGCTCAGCGACAACGCGCCGAGCGTGAGAAATTTGTAGAATTTGTTTGTCATTTTTTTGTTGTTTTTATAATGTTAAACTTAAATTCAGTTGAAATTGTCGTCCGGGCATAGGATAATATTTTATCACATCGTACTGACAATTCGTAAAATTGATGCACGAAAATTTCAGCGAAAAATCAACGTCTTTTATTTTGAAAATCCTTGAAATTGAGGCTGAAAATTCGGCGTAATTTTCGATTTCGTTGTCGGGGATGTTGTACTCCAAAAAGTAACGTTTGCCCGACAAAATCGCCGTTACATTTGCCGCCCAATCATTGTATTTGATTACAACCGAGCCACTGCCCGAATGAAGCGGCGTGTATGGAATTTGCGATTTGTAAAGTTTTGATTTGTTGTCGGTTACGTCTTGCGCTTTTTGATATGAATATCGCGCCGAAAGGTCAATCAGAACGTCAGAAATTGCCACTTTTTTGTCCGCCGCGAGGTCAACGCCCGTGATTGTTACCTTGCCGTAATTTGCCATTTTCCAAATGTAAAGGGTCGGGATTGCAACGATTTTGTTTTTTACTTTGTTGTGATAACAATTGACCGACGCGCCCCACTTTTTGCTCGAATACGACAGCCCAAAATCCATTTCACGCGCATCTTCGGGTTGCAGTCCCGTAGTGCCTAACGAGGTGTAATACAGTTCGTTGAAGGTCGGTACGCGGTAAGTGTTTTTTAGCATCAGGGTTGCAGTAATTTTTTTATTTATTTTTACAACAACACTTGCAAACGGCGACCACCTGTCCAAATCTTGAAAATGCGACCCATTTTCGGTATGTTCTCTCAGATGCGTGAAAACTTCGCCCAAAGTTGCCGTTAAAAATTTCTTATAATTATAACGCAAATTCGCCGCCGTCTGAATCGTGTTTCTCGTTGGTTGTCTGTCGGTTATGTTGCTGATTAAGGTATTAATATTTTTGTCAATTGCCACCGAAAATGTAAGCGGCTCGCAGATTTGCCAAAGGTTAATCCACGATAAAAACAATTCGTTTTGCGTGGATTTTTGCACCAATTTTCCGTCGGAATACATCACGTTGATGTCAGAATATCGGCTGAAAGAATAATTGTATTTTGCAATTATTTTTGTAGTCAAATTGCTGAAAATCCGATATTTATAGTTGCCTTGTACAAATAAATTTTCGTCTTTCAAACGTTCTTCGGCGCGAGGGTTGTAGAGGACGACGTTGCCTGGAAGTCCGCGCTCCGAGAGGTAACCGTAGATTTTCAAGTCTAATGATTTGCACACCGTGTCGTTGTAATGTAACGCGAGTTCCAATTTGCCGGAGCGGATGTCGGTGTTTCGGCGTTTTTCGGTGGTGATGGTTTTGTAATTTTTCAATGTGAAATTGTACATCCCGTCGTTGCGCATATATTCGCCTTCTGCCTTGATTGTCAGTCGGTTTGGTAGTTTTTGAGTATAATTGCAATTTGCAAAAAAATACCCGAAAGATCCTGTCCGCAATGTGATTTTCAGGCGGTGGTTGCCGTCAAAATTTTCCTGAAAAGAATTGATGTTCAGCACCGCGCCCGACGCAAAAAGTTTGGCGGGTTTTAGTAAGTTATCATCCTGACCCACAGATAGTTTCAACTCGGAAATACTATTGGCGTCAAACCTCGAAATATCAATCTGCCCCGCCTGAGTGTTTGATACCGGCACTCCGTCATATTCCACGGCTGTATGCGATGCGCCGAGCGACCGTACCGATACGGTTTTAAGACCGCCAACGCCGCCGTAGTCCTTGATTGTCAATCCGTTGAAAAGCCTCAACGCTCCCGCCACGTCAATCGTTGGAAGGAGCGCGAGACGCTCGCCCCTCAGCAATTGCACGGCGGAAGTATTGTTTCTTTCTACGGGCGCAACAATATCTATCCTGTCGATCTCGCGGTGGATGGTGGTGTCGTTTTGTGCGTTAGCAACATGGCAAAACAACACAACCCACGCCGCGAGAAAACAGCATGGCAGATTAAGGTTCATTACCTAATTGTTTGACTGAAAATACGTTACGGACATCATTTCCATCCTCGTGGCTGATTGTCCAATAGTGGTCTTGCAGGTCTTCTGACTCGCCTTGCCGCCCACGCCTTCCCGAAAAAGCAAGTTTTCAGTGGCATGAGGAATGTGGACGGTTTTGGATAAGGCACACAGCAGCGGGACTGTCCGGGATTCGCACCCGATTCCCTTTTAATGCCCACGTAGCGGCTGCTCGCGGGCAACAAAACCGGGCGCAAAGGTACAAAATCTTTCCATTACGGCTCGGATTGATAAGGTTATTTTTGTGTAAAATCGAAAAATGATTATATTTGTCGTCAACTTAAAAATACAACTACTATGGAATACGAACACTTACTGAGGATTTTTATCGCGGCGTTGCTGGGCGGCGCGATAGGATTGGAACGCGAATACAGGTCGAAGATGGCGGGATTTCGCACTCATTTTCTTGTTGCGATGGGCAGCGCGATTTTTATGATAATGTCGATACACGGCTTCGACAGCGACCTGCCGCTGCTCGACAAGACCAACTATTCGCTCGACCCGGCGCGTATTGCCGCCAACATTGTTACGGGCATCGGTTTTATCGGTGCGGGTGCAATTATTTTCCAAAAACACATCGTGCGCGGCATCACCACGGCGGCGGGCATCTGGGTGACGGCGGCTATCGGTATGGCGTGCGGCGGCGGTCATTACTCTCTCTCGGTGGCGACGACGCTGCTCGTGCTGTTTTGCTTGGAGACTTTCAATTTTATACTCGGCAAGATGGGCAAGAAGACAGTTTCGTTGTCCATCACTGCGCGGTCGCGTTATGAGGTCAATTCCATTTTGGAAAAAATGAAGGCGGCTGGTTTTAGCATCGATACTTATAATATTGAGATGTCCGTGAAAGACGACAAGAAAGTCTATGTAATCACCCTCGATGTCAAGGTGCGCCGCAAGGAATACGACAAGCGCATCGCCGAACTCATCGCCGGATTTGACGAGGTGTATGTGGATAATATTCAGGGTTAGAGATTCATATACCTTATCAACGCATCATAATGTTCTTCCAGCATATCGCTGTATTTGGAGTCGCCGCCACGGACTTGGCGGACGCGGTAGCCGTTGCGTTCGAGGCCTTGGATTACGGAAGTGGTTTCGTGCCCGTTGAGTTTGAGGACAGCCCTTACGCCGTGAGTGCCAAGCGGCTGGGAGAGCATCGAGAGCACCTTCATCGAATTGTATTCAGCCACATTGGAGATGACCGCCGGCGAAAAATTGCGGCTCTCGGTCTCCAACTCAATCACGCCGCCTGGCGCGTTGGCAGCCGTCATTTCGGCAAGGTGGTCGATGAGAGATTGACGGGTGATGCAGCCGAGATACTTGCCATTGCCGTCAGCAACAGGCAATATAGAATAATGGTGCTGCGACATCACTCCAAGCGCACCGTAAATGTCATTAACATCGGCAACCGACGGACGCTCCACCTGCAACGACTCTATCAACACATTGGTATTGACGGCGTCGCGTAGCTCACTTTCGGACACGATGCCAACGTACTGCATCCCCTCCGACACAATCGGAAGATGCTCGTACTTATAGTCGTCAATGATGCGGAGAGCCTTGCTGACGGTCTCCATCGGACTTATCGTAGGTATATCTTCTGATATTAATTGGCTTGCTGACATACAATTATAATTTCTGATGCAAAGAAAATACATTCTCGCGATATATTCGCACAATATAACGTAAAAAAAATATTAAAAAAACATAAAATCTAAATTTTTTGTATTAATTTGCGAAAAATTTCAAACACATAGCAATAGCGAATATGAAAACATTCAAATCATTGATTATTACATTGATGATGTTGCTCATTGCAGGCGTTGCAACGTCGCAGGTAACAACATCGTCGCTCACGGGTGTCGTCAGCGGTGACGACGGCGAGACCCTTCCGGGCGCAACAGTAGTGGCTGTGCACACCGAGACATCCGCACAATATGCGGTGATAACGGACATCAACGGCCGCTACATCATCCAAGGTATGAAGCCGGGCGGACCATACGAGGTTACGGTGCAGTTTGTAGGTATGTCGCCATTCAAAAAAGACGGCATCTACCTCTCACTCGGCGAGACATTCAAGCTCAACGCAGCATTGAGCGACGAGGCAAAGGAGTTGCAGGAGATTGTTATCGTCTCCAAAAACAGATTTGACGCATCCAAGACCGGAGCGTCGAGCCGCGTGAAGGCAGAAGACATCGAGAATA
>JAEEGK010023337.1_pt1 | contig 12912 bp, 10 predicted proteins | sample 8958771 | NCBI WGS metagenome assembly JAEEGK01 (sample SAMN16246547, study PRJNA631951) | gut metagenome | biome: gut microbiome; feature: rumen; material: SC-attached | host: Bos | place: Iran: Karaj | collected 2018-10 | reverse complement strand
TTGGTATTTGTTTCAATCCATCTGTTAGTTTCATTTACTGCCTGAAGTATGAATTTTCCTAATTCCGCATTCTTTAAATCATCCATTTCCTTAGCTTGAGTTGCCACTTCTTCCATAGTATCTCCAATAACTACGGCACTAATGGCAAAGTCCTGAAATACCATATCATCATAATTTCGAATTCTGTGAACATTTCCAGGTTTTGGCCAACCACTCACTTCAAGAACAGATGCGATTTGAGCCAATTTAGCGATTTCTTTTGCTTCCACAAACATTCCCCCATAATCATAAGTGGTCTAAAGCATAAGGAGCGAAATTAGTTATAATCAAATCAGCCCCCGCCCTTTTTATGGACAATAATGATTCCATTATAGCCTCTTCAGATAAATAACCATTTTCAATAGCTGCCATAATCATGGAATATTCACCGCTTACATTATATGTCACTAAAGGCATAGGGAATTCATCCTTAATTGTCTTAATGATATCCAAATAAGGAAGTGCAGGTTTAACCATTAAAAAGTCAGCGCCTTCAATGACATCAAGTTCAGCTTCCCTGATTGCTTCAAGAGCATTTGCAGGATCCATTTGATAGGATTTTCTGTTTCCAGCGGAAGGAGCGGAACATGCTGCTTCTCTAAATGGATAATAGAATGAAGAAGCGAATTTAACTGAATAGGACATAATCATTGTATTGTAATAACCGTTTTCATCAAGAATTTCTCTTAAAGCTTGGATTCTGCCGTCCATCATATCAGATGGTGCTACAATATCTGCACCTGCTTCTGCATGGGATAATGCAACTTTTGCAAGATATTCCAAGGATTCGTCATTTAAAATTTCAAAGCCAAAGTCAGTGTCATCATTCTTTTCAATCAAACCGCAATGGCCATGAGAAGTGTATTGGCATAAGCAAACATCTGTAATGATGACTAAATCAGTTTCCTCTTTAAGCTTGCGGACAGTTCTTTGAACAATGCCTGTTGAAGCAAAAGCAGGAGATCCGATTGCATCCTTTTTTTCAGGGCTTGGAAGACCGAAAACAATAATTGATTTCAAGCCTTTAGCTTCCAATTCCTTTGCATATTCCACACAGTCATTTAAAGAATATCTGTATTCACCAGGCATAGTGGAAATAGCTTCCTTTTCACCATCTTTAAGGTCTTCTTTAACGAATATTGGATAAATCAAATCCTCTTTATTCAATTTGGTTTCACGTACAATGTCTCTAATTTTAGAGTTTTTCCTATATCTTCTCATTCTTGTAATTGGAAAATTCATGATTTCACTTCTTAATGATTATATAATAAAAAATTTTTACTTTAAATTAATTTAGATTAAATTAGAATAATTTTAAATTTTTATAAAATTTATTCATATAATAATTTATCAAATTACTAATATAAATTTTAATGTAAATTCATATAAAAACTTAAACTATATTAAGGGAAATAAAAATATTTAATATTAGAAAATTAAAATTGAGAAAAGTGAACAAACTTATAATAATTAATAAAATTTTTTGAGGAATAATATGACAAACACTATTGGAAAAATCTTTTCAATTACAAGTTTCGGTTCCAGTCATGGAAAAGCACTTGGAGCAGTTGTAGATGGATGCCCTGCTAATTTGGAACTTAGCGAAGAGGACATTCAAATTGAATTGAATAAAAGAAGACCTGGAACAAGTGCACTCACAACATCCAGACAGGAAGGGGATAAAATAGAAATAGTATCTGGAATATTTGAAGGAAAAACAGATGGAACCCCAATCACTGGAATCGTTTATAACACCAATCAAAAATCTAAGGATTATTCAAACATCAAAAACACTCCAAGACCAGGACATGGAGATTTCTGCTGGATGGAAAAATATGGAATCTACGACTATAATGGAGGAGGTCGTGGAAGCGGCAGAATCACCATAGGACATGTTATTGGAGGAGCTATTGCAAAGAAACTGTTAAAGACCCAAGGCATTGAAATAATATCCCACGTTGTCCAAATAGGAGATATCAAAGCAGAAAATATAGATTATGAAAACCTAAAAGACACAGTTGAAAAAAATAACGTCAAATGTGGTGATGCAGATGCCGCAAAACTCATGGAAGAATTGATTCTTTCCAAAAAGCAGGAAGGGGATTCAGTTGGAGGAATAGTTGAAACAATTGCAACTGGAGTTCCTGCAGGACTTGGAGAGCCAGTGTTTGGAAAGCTTGATGGTGACTTAGCACAAATTTTAATGAGCATTAATGCAGTTAAAGGAGTTGAAATAGGATTAGGCTTTGAAAGTGCAAAATCATCTGCTTCCGAGATCAACGATGAATTCCACTACGATGAAGACAATAATATAAAGACTAAAACCAATAATTCTGGAGGAATTCTTGGTGGCATGAGCAATAGCATGCCAATCGTTTCAAGAATTGCAGTTAAGCCAACACCTTCAATCTCTAAAATCCAGAATACAATTGACTTGGAAATGCAAGAAAACACAACAATTGAAATCAGTGGTAGACATGATCCATGCATATGTCCAAGAGTCACTGCAGTTGCCGAATCAGCTACTGCTATCATATTAGCAGACCATATGATTCGCGGAGGATTTATACATCCTACAAACTTAAATAAATCAATTTAAATCAAGATATACATTTTCATGAAAGAATCTTGAAATTACATGAAATGAAAAAAATAGCGAAAAATTGTTATAAAATTTTCAAGAATAAAAATTAAAAATATTAAAAAATTTAAAAAAATATTGCAAAAATAGAATAAAAAATTAAAAATTAAAAAAATAAGAAAATAATTTAATTGTCATAATTATTTTTCTTATTATTCCTTTTTTTATTTGGTTTTGATTCAAAATTAAGGGAATAGACATCCTCTTGTTTTATGCGATTTGCAAATCTATCCTTAAGACGAATCATCTTAGAACGTTCAGGATATTTCTCATTGATATCCACTTTCATACCATCAAAGGCAGCTAATGTTCTGACTCCAGTCTTTTTAGAGACTCTTATTGCCTCTTCAACAGGATTGGCAGCAATCATCTTGAAACCGAAGTGGGTCATAATCGCTAAGCTTGGTTTGACCTGCTCAACAATGTCAATGAAATTATCAGTGCACATATGTCCCCTAATTGACCTTGGTCCAGGCCTTAACACACTTCCTATTAAAATGTCTGCATTCTTATGATATTTTGGCAATTCATCAAAATATTCAGTGTCAGCAGTGTATGAGATCTTAAACCCATTATTTTCTATTTGGAAACCTACACCTGTAGGGTCTCCATGTCTTGTTTCAGTACCTTTAATGGTAAATGAAGGAAAACGTGCTATCTTATTAGGAGTCAAGATCAAATTTTTAGAATTGCTTTTATGATAACTTGAAATAGCCGGACCCCAACGTTGGACTTTCTCAAAAACAGATTGGCTTCCCATAATGATACCATTGTTTTTTGTCATACCTCTTGTCATTGCTTCAATCAATATTTCAGCATCATTATAATGGTCTGTATGGGAATGAGATATAAAAACCCCATCAATTTTTGTAGGATTTACACCAAACTGATAAGATCTGACCAATGCTCCAGGACCTGGGTCTACTTGATAATTCTTTCCTCCAAAATCATCAATTCTGAAGCCCCCAGTCATTCTCTTCTGACTGATGGTGGCAAACCTACCACCTCCAGAGCCTAAAAATATAATTTTCATTATTGTCACCTTTTAAAAAAACAATATACAATCAATCAAATACAATCAATAATAAACACTATTTATTCAAGATGACATAATATGATATCACATTTTAAATTAGCCTTATTACGTTTAATGCATAAAACTTCATTTTCAATTACAACTTGGTCCTTTAATAATGCCTCATCGTCACCTTCAACAAACATGATAACATTTTCACCAGGCTTTGCAAGAAGTTTCCAATTGATGTCAAATGCTCTTACATCTGGATTTAATTTCACTTGAATCATCTTTTCATCAATTGAATCAACAACTCCGACAGGACCTTCATCAATAATTGTGGAAGCTAATTTAATTGTTTCATTTTGTTGTAATAAGTCGTCTCTAAGCTTAGCTCTAAACTTAGCTAAAAGATTTATATCCATTTCAATGACTTCATCTAAATAAGGTTGGACCTTATCCTTATACAAATCATTTTGTTGAATGACTACATCATATTTAGTACCTACAGAAGGTGTCTTTTTAGAAATATCATCTAAAATTTGTCCGAATATATCTCCCATATACTTTAAGCTAAAGCTTGGTTTCCATCTTTTCTTAAGCATTTCATTAGCTAATGATTTTGTAATCTTATTTCCGAATACAATTATGGAAGATTCCCCTCTTTTTCTGTTTACAATTTCTGAACCGGTAAGTTCAATGATCTGGAAACCATTGGTTGTACCATAGATTCTTTTTCTTTTGGTTTCCATAGTTCCTCTTGAACTGACTTCACCGACTGCTACATTTTCTAAGCTTTTTACTTTAGTTGCATCATCGGTTATTTTTAAACTTATTTCAAGCTCTTCGGCTCTTGCATATAATTCTTCATCATTAGTGATTTCACCAGTGTAAATTTCCTGTTCTAAAAGTTCACGTTCCTCTTTAGAACCAAAATAGGCAATTCTTCTCTTATCTCCTGCCATTACACATCCTTTCTTTCCAACATAAGCAATAATTAAACTCATACTCTCACATCGCTTAAACATTAGGCATATTTAAATTTAACTTAACTATCCATAATAATTTCAATTTATGCCTATTGATTTTAAATTTTAAATTTCTTTAATTTATTAAAAATTTCAAATCTCAAAAAAGCATTTTAAAACTTATAAAATCATTAAAATGAAGATTAATTCAACCTTCCGCTACAACTTTTTTGAAATTTAATATCTTACTTTATATTTATATTTTTACAAATATAAAAAGTTTTTATAAAACATTTTAAAAATTAAACTAAAATAAAGGAAAATAATAAAAAATCTGTGCAATTTTGACATGCAAATCTTAAATGTTTTAATTATATAAAACTTTATATATTGAAAGGAACAAAGTAGAATTAATTATTATTTGGAGGCAATTATATGGCTAAAATTAATGAAATTTACAGATGTAACCACTGTGGAATCATGGTGGAAGCTATTGTTGAAGGCGCTGGAGAATTAGTTTGTTGTGGAGAAGCAATGGAACTTTTAGAACCTAGACAATTACCAGAAGGCGGAGTAAAACACATTCCTGTAATTACCAAAGAAGATGGCAAAATTGTCGTAACTATGGGAGAAGAACCTCACCCAATGTTAGAAGAACACTACATTAATTTTGTTGAATTAATCGTTGGAGATCAAGTTTACCGTGCAAACTTAAAACCTGGTGATGAACCTAAAGCAGTATTCGATGTAAATGCAGAAGTTGAAGATGTAAAAGCTATTGAATATTGTAACATCCACGGTTTATGGCATTCCTAAGTATTATTTATTTTAAATAATACTTTTCTATTTTTTATTTTTTTAAAAACATTTTATTACATTATTTTTCCTATTTTCACTATTTTCACTATCTTCACTATTATCATATACTCACTATCTTCACTATTTTTTATCAAATTACTAAATTTTATAATATATGAAATTCATAATATTAATATTATATAAGTTATATTTTAAATTAAATTTATCAAATTATTAACTAATTGAAAATATTATATAAATTATATGAAATTAAAAAAATTAAATTTGATAGCATGAGAAAAGATATTATATTAATTGTTTTGATATTGATAGCAGTTGTTAGTATAAGCGGTTGTATTAATGGTCCTATCGATAACATAAACAGTAGAATGAAAGATTTGAACACTGATATCACTGAAGGAGATAATGATTATAACGCTGCAATCAGCTCCATCAATAGCCGTGACTATGCAAGTGGAAACAACAACATTCAAATTGCAAAGGAAAAATTTAATGACGCAGAAACAAAACTTTCAGAAATTGAAGAGTATCAAGATGACTTAAATGAAAGTGTATATAAAGAGTACATTGATTTGATAAATGAAGAAGTGTCATTGAAGAAACAGGCAAGCGATGAGCTTTATTTAGCTATCCAATACTATGCAAATAATGATCCTTATTCAGGAAATTCATATGCTAAGTCAGCGAATAATCAAATGAAAAAAGCAGTGATACTTCAAGGTGAAAGAAATCAATTAGTAGAAGAAAACTCTGGATTATTCAAAAAAGCAGGAATAATCTAAAATGATTATTCAACATAATAATTAATATTTTTATTTGAATTATTCAATTTATTAGAAAAATCTGTGAGGGGGAAAAATGAAAAAAGCATGCCCTAAATGTAATGGAACCGGGTCCGTAGTTGTAGATACAAAAATATGTGAAAATTGTGATGGAACCGGTTATGTAGATACATTTGAAATGAAAAATCACTTTAAAGGCGTGAACAGTAATGCTAGAGCTAAATTTGATTTAGATGCAGATCAAGATGTTCCATGTGAAGCATGTGATGGAAAAGGAATGGTGGATGTCTTGGAAGACTGTTCCTACTGTAATGGAACAGGCGAAATTACTGTTTGCAATGATTGTGGAAAACGTATTGACTCTGATAAGAATTACTGTGATGAATGTGCAGAAAAGCAAGAAGAAGAGAAAATGAAAAAACAAGCTGAAAGAGAGAAAAATCCTGAAAAACTCGTTGTGGAATCTGACATTTCAGGAAAGGAAATTGTTTATGAATTAGATGGGCTATGTGAAATGAGCGATTTGGAGCTTAATTCCATCTATAGAGGTAAAGTCACAAGAGTGGAAAGATACGGTCTTTTTGTCAGCTTAAACAATCAGGTTTGGGGACTCATGAGAACACGTAATTCCTCAAACAAAGTTGGAGATTATGTATTTGTAAGAATCACCCAAATCAAAGAGAGAAAACGTGAAGTTGACATGGCTCCTGCAAATGTTTTCAAAGGAGAATATGTGATTAAAAAAGTCAAGAAAAACATCAAAAGAACCAAAATCGAAACACTTGATGACTCTTCAATGGGTAATGTCGTTAAAGTCCATGGGGAAGTTATACAAATCCAACAGACCTCAGGACCAACTATTTTTACAATCACTGATGAGACTGCAATTACCTGGGCTGCAGCATTTAATGAACCTGGAGTTAGAATGTATCCTGAAATTGAAATAGGGGATATTGTAGAGGTAATTGGAGAGGTCAATAAGCATAATGGTGAAATTCAAATAGAGTCAAGCAGCATTGAAAAGCTTGGCGACGAAGAAGCTAACAAGATGAAGGAATTCATTGATATTGCTTTAGATAAAAAGGCAGAACCTGATGATGTTGATTTCCTAATCCAAAGCCCAGTTTTAGATAGGTTAAAGCCTAAAATGAGAGAAGCTGCAAAAGTCATTAGAAGAGCTATTTTAGATGGAAGATCAATTCTTGTCAGACACCATGCAGATGCAGATGGTATCTGTGCAGGAGTTGCAATGGAAAAAGCAGTTATTCCTTTATTAAAAGAATTCAATCCAGATAATGATGCTGAATACCACTACTTCAAACGCTCTCCGAGTAAAGCTCCATTTTATGAATTGGAAGATGTTGTAAAGGATTTATCCTTTGCATTGGAAGACTTTGAAAGACATGGGCAAAAATTGCCATTGATTGTACTATTGGATAACGGTTCCACAGAGGAAGACATTGTAGCATTGATGCAAGCAAAAATCTATGATATTGAAATTGTAGTCATTGACCATCACTTCCCTGGAGAATTGATTACAAAAACATTGAAAAGTGGAGAAACAATTGATGGAAGCGCAGAGTGCAACAATGAAGACATCATTGCAGGTACTGTTGCAGTGGATGAATATGTTGACACTCATGTAAATCCTTATCTTGTTGGAGGGGATTCTCAAATAACAGCTGGAGCATTAGCTACTGAAGTTGCACACATCATTAATCCAGATATTGAAGACTTAGTAAAACACTTGCCTGCTGTTGCGGTTTTAGGAGACCGTGCAGAAGCGGATGAAGTGGAACAATATGTAAAGCTTGCATCTGAAAAAGGATATGACAGAGAGCAATTGAAGAAAATTGCTGAATGTATCGATTTTGAGGCTTACTTCCTTAGATTCATGAATGGTAGGGGAATTATCGATACTATCTTAGGTGTAGACAATCTTGACAAGCATCCTAAGATGGTTGAAGCATTATATAAAGAATACCTAAAACGTGTAGATACCCAAATGAAAGCTGCTTTACCTAACATTAAAAGAGTCCAACTTGAAAATGGAATCTACTTCAATGTTTTAGATGTTGAAAAATATGCTCATAAGTTTACATTCCCGGCTCCTGGAAAAACCTGTGGATTTGTTCATGACAAGATTGTAAAAGAGATTGGTGAAGATAAGCCAATCATTACCCTTGGACATGGTCCTGACTTTGGAGTTTTAAGGGCAACCGATTCTGTTCATAAGATCTTTGGATTTAATGTAAACAATATAGTAATTAGTCTTGCAGATAAGATACCTCAAGCAGGTATTGATGGTGGAGGTCACGAATGTGCAGGATCAATAAAATATATTGAGGGTCTTGGCAAGGAAGTATTGAATCAACTTCTAAGTGAAATCCAAAATATGACTAATGAATAAAAAAAATAATTTCAATTGAAAAATAATTTTGATAAATTTTTCATAAATTATTTTTTTCTATTTTTTATTTTTTCAATTTTGGAAAATCAGATTTACTAATTTTTCTAATTTTTTACTTTTTTCTAAAATTTCTATTTTTTTGATATCTCAAAAATTATCTCAATATTAAAAATTTATTAAATTGCTCTTTTTAAACTGTTAGATGTAGATCTACTAAATTCATTTTTATAATCAGAAGATATGATTTAATTAAATTGATTTTATGATTAATTAAATTAATTTATTTTTAATAAAGTATCATTTAATGAAATGTTACTATATTATTTTTGCACAAAAATGAAATTGTGAAAAATTGAGAAAATTTTTTATCAAAAGTTTGTGAAAATGTAAATTTTATGAAAAATTGATAAGAAAAATTTAAGAAAAAAATTAAAAAAAGTTTTAATTAGATGAAACAAAATCCTAAAAAATTGAATTCGAAAAATTATAAAAAAATAATAAAAATAGTTTTGGAATAATAGAATAAAAAATATTGAAAAAAAATAAAAAATTAAAAAAGAATAAAAAATTAAAAATTATAATAAATTTTTTATTCTGATTTTTTAGATTTATAATCTTTGATTGCTTCAGTCAATGCATCTGCTGCTAAGTTGGAACAATGCATCTTGATTGGTGGAAGACCATCCAATGCATCAGCCACATCATTTCTAGTAATCTCTAAAGCCTCATCAACTGTCATTCCCTTAGCGATTTCAGTAATCATACTGCTTGTAGCAATTGCAGCACCGCAACCAAAGGTTTCAAATTTTATATCCTGAATCACTTCATCGTCATCTACATCAATATAAATGGTCATCAAATCCCCACAAGTAGGGTTTCCAACAGTTCCTTCACCACTTGCATTTTCAATAATACCAGAATTTCTTGGATTTGCAAAATGATCCATAACTTTTTCACTGTACATATCTTATCACCTTATTTCTTTACAATAATTCTGAATAATCATAATATTTTAATTTATTTAATGGTCGGGGTCTGTAAACTTAGACTCATCTAATTCCAAAGATTCATTATTTTCATTATCCCATAAAGGAGACATTCTTCTTAATCCTGCAACAACTTCATCCAATGCATCTACAACAACATCTACATCTTCTAAGCTATTTTCAGTACCTAAACTTAATCTTAAGGAACCGTGGATTTCAGCATCTTCCAAACCTAAAGCGCTTAATACATAAGATGCCTTTAGACTTTTTGATGAACATGCAGAACCTGTTGCACCATTGATTCCTTTTGCATCCAATCTTAGAATCAATCCTTCACCCTCGATTGCTGCAAATCTGAAGTTTACATTATTTGGAAGTCTATTTTCCCTATCACCATTCAAGTAAGCCTCTGGAATTCTATCACTAATCTTTTCAATGAGAGAATCTCTTAGTTCTGTAAGCTTTGCTATGTTTTCATCTAAGTGTTCATAAGCAAGCTCTGCAGCTTTACCAAAACCTACGATACCTGGAACATTTTCTGTACCTGATCTAAGACCGTTCTCTTGACCACCACCATGAATCAATAATTCTAATCTAACTCCTTTTCTAATGAATATAGCCCCAACACCTTTTGGACCATAAATCTTATGGGAAGAGATGGACAATAAGTCAATATTAGCCTCTTTAACATCAACTGGAATCTTTCCTACAGATTGCACTGCATCACAATGGAATATGATGCCATTTTCCTTTGCAATCTTACCTACTTCTTCAATTGGTTGTATAGTTCCTATCTCATTATTTGCATGCATTACAGAGATTAAAATGGTATCTTCCCTTATTGCATTTTTTAAATCTTCTATACTGATTATACCATTTTCATTTACTGGCAAATAAGTAACTTCATAACCCCTTGTTTCAAGGAATTCACAAGTTCTTAATACTGCAGGATGCTCAATTTCTGTTGTAATTATGTGCTTTCCTTTATCTTCATTTTTTAAGGCCACTCCTTTTATAGCCATATTATCAGATTCAGTTCCTCCACTTGTAAATATGATCTCTCGTGTATCCGCATTAATTAATTTAGCTACATGTTCACGAGCTTCTTCAACCGCTTTTTTAGCATTTCTACCTAATTTATAAAAAGTAGAAGGATTACCGAATTCTTCTTTCAAAAAAGGTACCATTGCATTAAATACTTCTTCTTTTACTGGAGAAGTAGCAGAATTGTCCATATAAATCATAGTTAGCACTCCAAAATTTTTAAGTAAATTTTTTAATAATTTTTCAATTAAAAACATTAATATAACTATAGTTATAACACTGTTTTAAAAAAAATATAACAATAGTTATATCACCTATATAATTATTAGTAAGTTTTAGTATATAAAGTTTAGGTTTGACTAAAATAAAAAATAAAAATAAATGAAAATAAATGAAGAGATAAAAAATTAAAGATAAAAAATAGGGGAAAATAAAAATAGAGAGGTTTAGAATAATAAATTATTCTTAACCTAATTTTGCAGTAACTTTTTCTAAAGCTTGATCAATATCAGCAATGATGTCTTCTACATCTTCAAGACCTACAGATACTCTAATCAAGTCAGGAGTTACACCAGTACTTTCCTGCTCTTCTGGAGTCAATTGTTGGTGAGTAGTAGAAGCCGGATGGATAACCAAACTTTTTGCATCACCGATATTAGCAAGTAAAGATAACAATTCAACATTATCAATAAATTCTTTTCCTGCTTCAAGTCCACCTTTTACACCAAATGTTAATAAAGCACCATATTGGTCTCCTAAGTATTTATTAGCAGTTTCATGTGTTGGATGGCTTTCTAGTCCAGGATAACTTACCCAACTTACTGCAGGGTGGTGTTCTAAATGTTTAGCTACTTTTAATGCATTGTCAGAATGTTTAGCCATTCTGATAGATAAAGTTTCTAAACCTTGCAAGAATATGAAACTGTGGACAGGAGCAAGTGTTGCACCTAAGTCCCTTAATAATCTTGCTCTTATACGGAGAGTGTAAGCAATGTTTCCAAGACCTGGGAAATCACCGAATACTTCCCAATAGTTAAGACCATGATAACTTGGATCTGGTTCCGAAAGGGTAGGGAATTTACCATTACCCCAATTGAATTTACCGCTGTCGACAATATATCCTCCTACAGCAGTACCATGACCTCCAACAAATTTAGTTGCTGAAGCAGCGATTACATCTGCTCCATGTTCTAAAGGTCTTACTAATCCAACAGCAGATGTGTTGTCAACAACTAAAGGAATATCATGAGAATGAGCAATTTCAGCAAGTTTCTCAAATTCAGGAACATCCAATTTTGGATTTCCAATAGATTCCACATAAATTGCTTTAGTCTTATCGGTTATTGCAGCTTCAAAAGCATCAAGATCCTGAGAATCTACAAAGATAACATTACGTGCCAAATCTTTGAAAGTGTAATCAAACAATTGATATGTTCCACCATATAAATTATCTGCAGAAACAATTTCATCTCCAGGTTGTGTAATGTTTAATAAAGCATAAGTAATGGCAGCTAAACCACTTGCTGCAGATATTGCAGAATTTCCACCTTCGATAGCGGCAATTCTTGCTTCAAATGCATCGTTAGTAGGGTTAGTTAATCTACTATAAATTTGACCAAATTCCTGAAGAGCAAACCTATTTGCTGCCTGATCCGTATCCTTAAATACATAAGATGAAGTTTGATAAATCGGAACAGCTCTTGCTCCAGTTGCTGGGTCTGGTTCTTCTTGTCCTGCATGTAATCCTAAAGTACTTAATCCATAATTTTTGTTAGTCATTTTATCACCTATAATATAATAATTTAATAAATATAATGAATACTAGTGGATTTTAATAAATTAGAAATTTAATAAAATTCTTAAAAATATTCTTTTTAGAAAAATATTTTTAATATGAACATTAAAAAAATAACAATTGTTATATTTTATATTTGCAAGTGTTCTATTCTTAATGAAGAAATATTAAAAATAGTGAAATATTAAAAATAAATTTTAAGAAAAATATTCATTATATAACAATTGTTATACATACTATATAAAGTTTTTGATATTTGGAAGAATTACTAATAAAAAACAATGCTAATATAAGAAAAATTCTAAGAAATATTAAAAAATTAGAATAATAGATCAAACTAAAAAATGTCAATAAAAAAAGCTAAAAAATAAAAAAGTTAAAAAAAGTTCGTAAAATAAGAAACTAAATAATGT
>JAEEGK010023336.1_pt1 | contig 12912 bp, 8 predicted proteins | sample 8958771 | NCBI WGS metagenome assembly JAEEGK01 (sample SAMN16246547, study PRJNA631951) | gut metagenome | biome: gut microbiome; feature: rumen; material: SC-attached | host: Bos | place: Iran: Karaj | collected 2018-10 | reverse complement strand
CTTCGTATACAACCAAATGTCTTCCTAACGGAATAACATATTCTTTTTCTATCTTTGTTTCAGGATCAACAACTTTAACTTTCAATGCACCTTTCTTTGTTGCTTCACCGAACTTAACTATACCGTCAATTTCTGAAACAACAGCAACGTTTTTAGGTTTTCTTCCCTCGAACAATTCTGATACTCTGGGAAGACCTCCGGTAATATCTTTAACCTTTGTTGCTTCTTGAGGCATTTTAGCCAACACATCACCGACCTTAATTTCATCACCGCTTTTTACCATAAGCGTGGTATCTACCGGTAACGGATATTCAACAACAGTTTTTCCGCCTTTTTCGATAACGAATTTAGGTCTGTGTTTTCTTGTTCTGTCTTCAATAATTACTCTTTCAATCTGACCGGTAATTTTTGATTTTTCTTTCTGTAATGTAACACCGTCTTTTATATCAACATATTTCAATTTACCTTCGTATTCCGAGATAATTGATTTTGAGTGAGGATCCCATTTTGCAAGCAAAATATGTTTTTTCGATTTAGTTGCAGGATCTTCTTTTAATGTTACGTCCTGACCGTCTTTAACATATATTACGGCACCATACGGAATTTTATGAACCTGTCTTCTTCTCGGAGACATTTCCGTAAATACAAGTTCCGTATTTCTGCTAACTACCAAAGTTTCACCGTCTCTGTTTTTAATAGATTTTAAATTATAAAAATCTACGGTTCCATCTTTTTCCGCATAAATTTCGGATTTCTGTGTAACCGTACTTGCAGCACCACCGATATGGAAAGTTCTAAGTGTAAGCTGTGTACCAGGTTCACCGATTGATTGAGCAGCAACAACACCTACTGCTTCACCGACTTCGGCAAGTTTTCCGGTAGCAGGACTCAAACCGTAACATTTTGCACAAACACCATGTTCCGCTTCGCAAGTCAATACACTTCTGATACCGATTTTATCGATACCTGCTTCCATAAGTTTTTTAGCTTGTTCGAGAGTTATAAGTTCTCCTCTCTTTACGATAAGCTCTTCTTGTATATCATCACCGTGTTGTATAATACCTACAATATTATCGAGTGCAACTCTGCCTACAATTCTTTCGTCAACTTTTTCAATTGTTTCTTCACCTGATTTCAAATCTCCGATAAATACTCCGTTAGGTGTTCCGCAATCGTGTTCCGTAACAACCACATCGTGAGATACATCAACGAGTTTTCTTGTCATGTATCCTGCTTCTGCGGTTTTCAATGCTGTATCGGAAAGACCTTTTCTACCGCCGTGAGTAGAAATAAAGTATTCCAAAATTGAAAGACCTTCTCTGAAGTTTGCGATAATAGGTGTTTCGATAATTTCACCGACACCTCCGGAAAGTTTCTTCTGAGGTTTTGCCATAAGACCTCTCATACCTGCGAGCTGTCTTACCTGTTGTCTCGAACCTCTTGCGCCGGAGTCTGCCATCATATATACTGAATTAAATCTGTTCTTGTTAGGTTCATAAGGTTCACCTTCGGTCTTTTTCATTTCATCAAACATGATGTCGGCAACACCATCGGTAACCTTTGTCCAAATATCAATGATTTTATTGTATCTTTCGCTTTCGGTTATCAAACCTAATTTTGCCTGTTTTTCTATAGCTTTAACTTGTTTCTTTGCTTCGGAAACCATCTTGTCTTTTTCAGGCGGAACATTCATTGCATCTATTGAAATCGACACACCTGCCAAAGTTGCATATTTGTAACCGAGATTTTTTATTTCATCCAACAATACAACGGTTTTATATTGGCCGAGTTTTTTGAAACATTCATCAATAATTGCAACCAAATGTTTTTTACCGAATGCATAATTTTTATATCCTAATGCATAAGAACCGTCTTCGTTCTTAGGTAAATGTTCGTTAAATATTACTCTTCCTACCGTCGTATAATTTATTATGCCTTTCTTATCATCGTTTTTCCATTTAGATAAATCTTTTTGTTCACTGTCTTTAAGGTTAGGATCTCTTAATGAGGTTATACCCGCAACCTTTATTCTTGCTTGTAAATCTACTTCTTTTTGTTGATATGCACTTATAACTTCATCTACGGATGAGAATATACTTCCTTCACCCAATACACCCTTTTTCTCTTTAGTTATAAAGCAACTTCCCAAAACGATATCTTGTCCCGGAACCGTTATAGGTTTTCCCGATGACGGTGACAAAATATTTTTTGTTGTCATCATCAACATTTTTGCTTCAAGTTGTGCTTCTACGGATATAGGAACATGCACAGCCATCTGGTCACCATCGAAATCAGCATTAAATGCAGTACAAGTTAAAGGATGCAACTGTATAGATTTACCTTCAACCAAAATAGGTTCAAAAGCTTGAATACCAAGTCTGTGAAGTGTAGGAGCTCTGTTGAGCAATACAGGATGATTTTTTGTTACTTTTTCCAATATTCCCCAAACTCTTACATCTCCTCTTTCAAGAATTCTTCTTGCGGATTTTAATGTTGCTCCTTCCTGATTAATAAGTTCTCTTATAATAAAAGGTTTGAATAATTCAAGTGCCATTTCTTTAGGAATACCGCATTGATTAAGTTTCAATGAAGGACCTACAACGATAACACTTCTTCCAGAATAATCAACTCTTTTACCTAACAAATTCTGTCTGAATCTTCCTTGTTTACCTTTTAATGTGTCGGACAAAGATTTTAATACTCTGTTTCCCGCACCGGTAACAGGTCTTGACATAGAATCGTTATCTATTAAAGCATCTACTGCTTCCTGCAACAATCTCTTTTCGTTATTTATCATAACTGCAGGAGCTTTCAATTGTTCTATATGTCTTAATCTGTTGTTTCTGTTTATTATTCTTCTGTATAAATCGTTCAAATCGGATGCTGCAAATCTTCCGCCTTCCAAAGCTACCAAAGGTCTTAAATCGGGCGGAATAACGGGAAGAACAGTCAATATCATCCACTCAGGTCTTGTATTGGAATTTTTAAATCCTTCCACAACTCTGAGTTTTCTTATAAGTCTTGATCTTTCCATATCGGAAGATACGGATGCTATTTCTTTTTGTATTTGTTTTTGTTCTTCTTCAAGATTTATTTCTTCCAACAATTTTCTTATTGCTGAAGCACCGATATCAACTTTCAAATCATCACCGAAACCGGTTCTGAATTTCTTAACATCAGCTTCTTCCAACAATATAGGAGTTTCAGGTTTTGAAAATGTTTTTAATATAGGCATTTCCATTCTGAAAACTTCAACTTTTAATTTACCTTCAAAAGGTTTTAAACCTTCAGCATTTTTTCTTAATTCCAAAAATACTTTTTCTTTTTCGGTATCAAAAAATTCTATTCTTATTTTTCTGTCCGGTTCCGAAACGGAAACATCAGGATTTTTTTCGAATGCTGAAGCAAGAATTTTCTTTAATTCTGATTTCTGCGAACCTTCAACATCATAAAAATATATTGAATGAGGCTTGAAATAACATTTATAATACTTTGCACCGTTTGCGACATTTTCAGCTATTTTTTTTATAACATCAGCCTTCTTTTCACCGCTGTAATCCGCCATAGTTTTAATAAGTCTGTCAAGCTGTTTTTTCAAAACTTTTTCATCACTGTCAAGTTCAATATCTTCGGCAACTATACCATCAAAAACATTTTTTAATTCATCTCTAACAACGGCACTCTTCATTCCATATTGAAACAAGTTATATTCTTCTTCTTTCAATAAAGAACCTTTATGCAAAATAGGCACTATTTTTGAAGCATCTTTTAAGGTATTTGTTACAACATACTTTGTATAATAAATAACCTTTTCAAGATCGGATATTTTCATATTTAACAAAATACCTATTCTTGAAGGCGGTTTCTTTAAAAACCAAGGATGTGCAACAGGAACCGCCAAGTCTATATGACCAAATCTTTCTCTTCTAACTTTAGATTCGGTAACTTCAACTCCGCATCTGTCGCAGATTATACCTTTATGTTTAATATACTTATATTTTCCGCAATGACATTCCCAATCTTTCGTAGGTCCGAATATACAATCGCAGAACAAACCGTCTCTTTCAGGTTTAAATGTTCTGTAATTTATGGTTTCCGGTTTTTTTACCTCACCGTAAGACCACGATCTGATATCCTCGGGACTTGCAACTGTCAATTTTACTTCATCAAAATCGGTGAAGTTAAGATTTTGCGGCTTTTTCTTTGAATTTTTTAAATTTTTTATACTCATTTATAGTTGCCCTTCCGTATTATATTTAGTCTTCTTTAGCTTCGTTTGCTGCTTCTTTATTTTCTGCACCTTTCTTCAATAAATCAACATTTAAACCCAATGCTCTAAGCTCGTTTATAAGAACTTTGAAAGATTCCGGAATACCCGGTTCGGATATTGCTTCACCTTTGATGATAGAATCGTACATTTTTACTCTACCGTCAACATCATCGGATTTTACGGTTAAAAATTCCTGCAATACATGTGCTGCACCATAAGCCTGTATTGCCCAAACTTCCATTTCTCCGAATCTCTGACCACCGAACTGAGCTTTACCGCCCAAAGGTTGTCTTGTGATAAGAGAATAAGGACCTGTTGATCTTGCATGCATCTTATCTTCAACCAAATGGTTAAGTTTTAACATATACATAACACCGATAGTAATTTTTTCCATAAAAGGTTCACCGGTTCTGCCGTCATACAATGTAATTTGACAATCATCGGTAGGCAAATAGTGAAGTTTATAATCTTCTATTGCATCTTCCAACTCTTTACCTTTAAAACCTCTTTGTTTAAATTCTTCGGTTTTTTGTGATACCAACAAATCTTTGGCTTTTCTTATTTGTTCTTTTACCTGCTCTTCGCTAGCTCCGTCAAATACAGGTGTTACCATCTGTGTATTTAACACTTTACCTGCCCAACCCAACATAGATTCCAAAAGCTGACCTACATTCATACGAGAAGGTATAGCAAGAGGAGAAAGAACACAATCTACCGGTGTCCCGTCCGGGAGTCTCGGCATATCTTCAACAGGAAGTATTCTTGAAACAATACCTTTGTTTCCGTGTCTTCCTGCAAGTTTGTCTCCTACCTGAACTTTCAATTTTGCTGCTATATATACTTTAACAATTTTATTTACGGATACAGGTAACTCATCACCTTTCTTAAACATTTCTTTTTCTTTTTCATAGTTTTGTTTAAGTATATTTTCTTTGGCAGTATACAAATCTTCTATTTTTTTCTTATCGGATTTCTTTGCATTAGCCAAAAGTTCTTTTTGTTCTTTATCTAATTTTGCTTTTGCGGCTTTGTAAGTAGAGGTCATTTCTTCCTGTCTTTTCTTTGCTTCTTTTTCAGTAAGTTTTTCTCTTCTTACAAATGTTCTTACCGCTAAAACTTTACCGGAAATACCCGGATCAACTCTTAATGAAACATCTTGAACATCTTCCGCTTTTTTACCGAATAAAACTCTTAAAAGTCTTTCTTCAGGGGTAGTTTGCTGTTCTCCTTTAGGAGCGGTTTTACCTACAAGTATATCTCCTCTTTGAACAGTAGCACCTACTCTTATTACACCGTTTTCATCGAGATTTAACAAATCTTCGGCACCGACATTAGGAATATCCTTCGTTATTTCTTCCGGTCTTCCTTTTGTTTCTCTTGCTTCTGTTTCTAATTCTCTTATATGAATTGATGTAAATCTGTCGTCTTGAACCAATTTCTCCGATAACAAAATAGCATCTTCGAAATTATATCCGTCCCAAGGCATGAAAGCTATCAAAAGGTTTTGTCCTAAAGATAACTGACCGTTTCTCGTTGCTTGACCGTCGGCTATAATATCACCTTTTTTAACCTTATCTCCAACTTTTACAATAGGAATATGGTTAATACATGTATCTTGGTTGGATCTCAAATATTTGTTTAATGTATGAACTTTAATACCTGCTTTTTCGTTCCAAACTATAATTTCATCTGCAGAAACAGATACTACTTCACCGTCAATTTTTGAAGTTACACATACACCGGAATCTTTTGCTACTTTATCTTCAACACCGGTACAAACCAACGGCTGTTCCGTTACCAATAAAGGAACACCCTGTCTTTGCATGTTACAACCCATCAATGCTCTGTTTGCATCATCGTGTTCCAAGAAAGGAATAAGACCTGCGGATACAGATACTACCTGCATAGGTGAAATATCCATATAGTCAACTTTTTCAGGTGACTTAAATAAAAAGTCGTTTAAATGTCTTCCCTGAACGGAATCCGTAAGGAAATTTCCTTTACTGTCAACAGGTGTGTTTGCCTGTGCTACAAACAAATCATCTTCCGCATCTGCTGTCATATATTCGATTTTATCGGTTGTTTTACCGTTTTCAACTTTTTTATACGGAGTTTCTATCAAACCGTATTTATTAACTTTTGCATAAGCCGATAATGAAGTTATCAAACCGATGTTCGGACCTTCAGGAGTTTCGATAGGACATACTCTACCATAATGTGTGTAGTGAACATCTCTAACTTCGAATCCCGCTCTTTTTCTGTTCAATCCTCCGGGACCTAATGCAGAAAGTCTTCTCTTATGAGTAAGTTCCGATAACGGATTGATTTGATCCATAAATTGAGAAAGTTGGGATGTACCGAAAAACTTTCTTATTTGAGCAACAAAAGGAGTTATATTCATTAAAGATCTGGGAGTAATTGTTGCTTTATCTTGGCTGTTCATATACTCTTTTGTAAGTCTTGCCATTTGAACAAGACCTATTCTTACTTGGTTCTCAAGTAATTCTCCTACGGATCTAACTCTTCTGTTACCTAAATGGTCTATATCATCTAAACCTAATTTTATTTTTTTACCGTTTTCAACAAATTCTGTTTCACCGTTATATATCATCAAAAGGTATTTTATTGTTGCAACGATATCTTCTCTTGCAACGGTTCTTTTACCTTCTGCAGGGATTCCCAATCTGATTTCTCTCGGATAACCTTCAGTTATTCTCTTATAAAAATCGTATATAGGAGCCAATTTCTTAAGAATTTTGTATCTTCCGATAGTAGTAAAATCGTATCTTCTAACGGATTTAAACAATAATTCATCCAAGAAACCTTGTGCTCTTTCCTGAACGATAAACTCTTGAGTTTTTAAAACTTTATAAATATGATTTACGGCTTCTTTTTGTGTTTTAACAGAATCTTTTTTCAATGTTAAAAGAATTGTTGCATCTTTTAATACGGTTACAGTTTGCAACCCTTTTGCCTTCATTTTTTCAATAACCGATTCCGTTAATTCTTTACCTGCATCAAACAAAACTTCACCTGTAGCCTTATCATAAATATCATCGGCTAAACATTCGTTAGCAAGTGCCGACGGGGCTAAATCTAAAGAAACTTCTTTTGTTTCTTTAAAAAGATTTAATATATCGCTATCACTTTCAAAGCCTATGGCTCTTAAAAGTGTAGTTGCCAAAATTTTTCTTTTTCTGTCTATTCTAACATACAAAAGACCATTTTGATCGAATTCAAATTCAACCCATGCTCCTCTGTAAGGTATTATTCTTGCAAAATATAAAGGTTTACCGAATATGGTAACCTTCTTTTCTTCATCTTCTTCGAATATTACTCCGGGAGAACGATGTATCTGACTTACAACAACTCTTTCCGCACCATTTATAACAAATGTTGCGGTATCAGTCATCAAAGGAATATCGCCGAAATAAACTTCCTGTTCGGAAATTTCTCTCTCTTTTCCGTCTTCTTTTTTTGAAACTAATCTTAATTTGATTTTTAAAGGTGCCGAATAGGTCTCGTCTCTTGCAACCGATTCCGTTACGGAATATTTCGGTTCGCCAAAAGAATAAGAAACATACTGCACTTCTAAACTTTCATCTGAATTTTTAATAGGGAATACATCTCTAAATGCACCCTCAAGACCTTGAGCTTTTCTCTTCTCGGGAGCTACATCCCTTTGCAAAAAATCTGCAAAAGAATTTTTTTGCATACCAAGTAGTAAAGGTGGATCAATTGGTGACTTTATTTTTCCAAAATTAACTTGTTTCATTAGTTATAAACCCACTATATTTTATTTTGACAAAAAGATAAAATTAAGTAATTATTATATACTTAATTATTATCTTTTGTCAAGTATTTAGATTAAAATTACAATATTTTTTTGGTTTTACTTATAGCAAACTAAATTACTTTAATTCTACAGTTGCACCTGCTGCTGCTAATTTTTTCTTCATTTCTTCTGCGTCTGCTTTAGCAACATTTTCTTTAACTGTTTTTGGTGCGCCGTCAACTAAATCTTTAGCTTCTTTCAAGCCTAAACCTGTTATTTCTCTAACAACTTTAATAACAGCTATTTTGTTTGCACCTGCTGCTGATAAAACAACGTTAAATTCAGATTTTTCTTCACCAGCTGCTGCTGCCGGAGCTGCTGCACCTGCTGCTGCTACTGCTACCGGTGCTGCTGCTGAAACACCAAATTTTTCTTCCAAAGCCTTTACTAATTCTGCCATCTCTAATACAGACATAGCTGAAATTTCTTCAATTAATTGATCTTTTGTTAATGCCATTTTACTACTCCCCCATTTATTTTTTTAATTTTTTTATTTTATAGTACTAACTATAATTCTTTTTAATTTACAAATATTAATTATGCTGCTTTTTCTTTTTGTTCTTTAATTGCATTTAATACGCAAACAAAATTTCTTGTAACTGCACTAAGCACACCAACGAAATTTGAAATAGGTGCATTCATGCTGCCAAGCATTTTTCCGATAAGCACTTCTTTTGTAGGAAGCGAAGCTAATGCTTTTATTTCATTTAATGCTATTACCTTACCATCCAAAATACCTGCTTTTATAACTAACTTTTCGTTCTTCTTTGCAAATTCTGAAACGATTTTTGCAGGAGATACAGGATCGTCACCTTCAACAACTATAGCTGTAGGACCTTCAAAATATTCGTTTGCTGATTCCATACCTATTTCTTTAAGTGCTATTTTACTTAAAGTATTTTTTACCACCAAGTATTCACAACCGCTTTTTCTTAATTGATTTCTCAAATCGGAAATCTGTTCAACTGAAAGGCCGTGATATTCGGTCATTATCATACCTTTCATAGATTTAAACTTTGCTGTTAAATCTTTTAATGCTTCTTGATTTTTTAAGTTTGGCATCTTCTTTTCCTCTTATATTCCAAAAATATATTTTTTTAAAATAAAAAAAACTTCTCACGAGAATGAGAAGCAAATAAAAAAACTATTACACTCAGTCTCGGCAAGGTAAAACAAATATTAAACCCCTTTAATTAGGTCCTTGCTGTCTTAAACCTTTTATAAAAAAATTAAACTACTTAAAGAACTGGTAAAGATTTTACAACAAAAAATTTTTTTTGTCAAGTACTTTTTTTATATTCTTAAAAAAAGTGAACCGCCATACCGAAATGACGGTCCAACTTTTTATACTCATTATAATTATTTGCTTGGGAAACAAGCCATAATCAACAATATAATGCCACCTATTCCGGGAACTAACAACAATAATGCCCACCAAGGACTAAAACCGGCATCTCTCAATCTTCTTACAAGTATTCCTAAAGATGGCAATAACACTACTAAAGCAAAGATTGTAGCCAACATACCCCAAATAACATTTAATATCAAACTAACAATAAAACTATTCAAAGCAAACAACCAGAAAACTTTTCTGTTTTCTTTTCCGCTAAAATCAAAGAAGTGTTTTGTGATAATGTCTAAAAAATAAGTCTTTACGTAATTCATTTTACTCTCCTTTTTTTATTTTATACTCAATTGCAACTTATATTAATAAAAATTATTTCTCCGTTACAGCAGCATCAACTACAACCGGGCCGTATTTATTTTCACCTTCCGTTCCCGGAATACAACCAAACACTATCAAAGCCACAACTCCGATTATGGGAATAAAACCAAGCAGTATCCACCAGCCATTAATATTTATATCATGTAATCTTCTTACACTTAGTCCTAAAGATGGTAAAAAAATAGCAAGAGAAATCAACATACTTATAAAGCCTGCCGATATTAGTCCCAAAAAGATATTAATAATAAATATGTTCAATGTAAACAACCAAAAAACTTTTCTTCCTTCTCTTCCATTAAAATCAAAATAATGTTTCGCAATAATGTCCCAAAAATATGTTCTAAGATAATTCATTCTTTAACTCCTTTTTTTATTTTATATGTTATATATGATATTATTTTTTTTATTTTACTGCAAATTTTTCAAAAATATTTTTATTGTTTCAGCTGAAAGTTCGGACATTTTTCTTTCAAACTCGTTTTGATATTCTGCTGTTTTGCCATCGGCCAAATCGGAAATTGCTCTTGTAACAACAAACGGAACGTTGTTTCTTGTTGCGACTTGAGCAATAGCACAACCTTCCATTTCCACCGCAATTGCGCCGAAATATTCATTTATTTCTTTTTTTATTTCTTTACCGGAAACAAACTTATCACCGGAAGCAATTATTCCCTGATGAATTTTTTTTGATGGCATATTTTGTTCTAAAGCTATCTGAAAATTTTCTACCAAGTTTTTATCAGAATAATATTTTGTAGGTTTATCTTTTTCTATACCGGTACACATATAGCCTTTTGCATAACCTAATACCGTTACATCAAAATCATGCTGAACAAGATATGTTCCTATAACGATATCCCCCACATCAAGTCCGTCCGCAATACCGCCTGCAACACCCGTATTTATAATAATGTTTGGTTTGTATGTATCTATTATATATTGTGTGTTAAGCGCAGCATTTACTTTACCAACACCACTTTGAGCCAATATAATTTTTTTACCGTTAATTGTTCCGGTAAATATTTTTAAATCGGCATAATTTTCTTCTTTTAAATCAGGCAATTCTTTTTTTATAGCATCGATTTCACAATCCATGGCACCTATAACCGCTATTTTAGATATGGTATTCATAATTCATTTTCTCCACTGTCCAATCTTTTAAAACTTCTATCATATCAACAGAAACTTTTTTTGCACCTTCCAAATCATGATCCAAATAATTACCGCATTCAACTTTTGTTGAACCGGGAATTTTTCCTTCAAAGTTTTTCACAAATTCCAACGTTTGTTTTACAACTTCAAGTGCCTGTTGATGAGAAACATTGTTTCTTACAAGAAAATAAAAACCGGTTCTGCAGCCCATAGGCCCCACATATATAACATCATTTTTAATTTTACTGTTTCTTGCATAAGTGGCAAATAAATGTTCGAAAGTATGCATTTGTCCGGTAGACAAAAAATCATTATTGTTAGGCTTTTTCATTCTTATATCATAAGTAACAATATCTCCATCTATTCTTGAGATATACATACCTTTTTGCAACTTATTATGATCAACGGTAAAACTTGCAATTTTTTCCATATTATATTCCGAATTTTTATAACATTTTTTCGGGAAGGCAAAATTCTTCACCGAATTTATAATCCCAATCTATATTAACAGGATTAGTTCCATTCCCGTGTGTAAAGGTAATTTCACCGACATAAATATTCTTGTTTATATCCTCATAAATATCTATTCTTGCATGAGGAAACGGACTTGAAAGCTTTTCTGCTATTTCTATCATTTTTTTGTAGTCGCTTTTCAATTTAAAATCTTTTTTTGAAGGATGATCATCTTGTACATTTAACAAATTAAAATTTGAATCGTAGTAATTGTAATAACGGTTACCCAAACAATCTTTTATACTAATAAACAAATATTTAAACTTTCCGTTAAAGCATAAAAATTTATTAACTACGTCCACAAGACCGTCTTTTTTTTCATCACAGCAATCAACAAACTGTTCGCAAATGATTTTCGGTTTAATATCTTTATATTGCCATTCAAAATAATTGTAGTAATGATTACTTTTCGGCTCAATCCATTTTTTCAACTTTGTTTTAGCTTCTTTAATATTTAATTTTGATTTGTCGTTACATATTATGTTCTGTTTGCAACCCCAATTTACTTTAAGTGCAAATCTGTCAGGCAACTTATCAAAATCTATTTCATCTGCGGAATTATAAATACCCAAGCAAGGTATCAAATATTTTTCTCCGATAACATCTTTTATATAACTTCTTCCTTCAACCTTATCAGCGCATTTTGTCATTAACGGATTGTGATAATAAAGCTTTTGCCACTGAATTTTTTCATTTAATGTTTTAGGATTATCTATATTTAAAGGATACCCGACTTTTAATAAAAACTGAATCTCCAATAAATAACGAATTTGTTCTTGTGTCAACCCGTTAAATCTTTGAGCATACAATTTTCTAAACTTACAAGGCACACTAAAGCTGAGTATCTTTTTATTTAAAAAATAAAGTTTCCTGTGTCCGTCAGGCGTTCTAATATATTCAAATATTTTCATAAAACATGTCTTGACTATCAAAAAACAAAAGAAGCAGAAGAGAATAACAATTTTTCATCTTTCTGCTTCTTTTGATTATTTAAAAATTATTGTCTGTTTTTTTCTACCAATTCTTTGTTTGCCGTAATTTTCAATTCAACTCTTCTGTTTTTAGCTTTTCCTTCATCTGTATCGTTTGTTGCGATTGGTTGGTTAGGACCGAAACCTACATATGTTAAACCATATGTTTGTAATCCGTTAGCCAATATATAATCATATACAGCTTTTGCTCTTTTTTCTGATAAGGTTTGGTTGAATGCTTGTGATCCGGTTGAATCTGTGTGACCTTGAACCTGAATTATGTTTTCAGGATATTTTTTCAAAACAGTGTTCAAATCTGTAAGAGTTTGTTTTGCTGCTGCTGACAATTCTGCACTACCTGTTGTGAACAAAATATCATTTTTCAATGTTACTTCGATTCCGTTTTCGGTTTTCTTAACATCTGCAATTTTTGCCAACTCTTTTG